>OGSS01000277.1_pt1 | contig 61489 bp, 41 predicted proteins | sample 1553591 | NCBI WGS metagenome assembly OGSS01 (sample SAMEA2580061, study PRJEB22360) | human gut metagenome | biome: human gut; feature: human-associated habitat; material: faeces | place: Denmark | collected 2008/2010
ATTGCGCGTCTAACTCATCACTGAAGTAACGAGAATGCGACGCGCGGTCATTCAACTTTCTCTTAGCGCCTCTTCTCTTGAAGAATTCAGAGATAATATGTAACATTTCTTTACAAGTCAAAACTGGAAACAAACTTAAGTAAATAAAAAATGTTTCCAGTTTTCCCTTTCTCATATTTATTTAAAAATATATAAAACACAACATTTTTATAAAATTCTACGCTCATCTCGAGCAAAGTTTCTCATTAACTATCAATTTATAGAAGCAGAAGAACTCTTTTTAATCCCCTTTCCATCCATTATATTGTTTTTTATAAACCTCTGTGCTACAATGCCTGCAGATATCTTCAAAGCAATGCTTTTACATTTATAATCACGCGAAAGGAATTAAAAAATGGAATTATTAAATGGACGTCCTGCCACTAACGCCGGGCGATTAGAAAAAGAAATACGTGTTTACGATTTATTAGACTCTCTTGGTATCTCCTATGACCGGATAGATCACGAGGCAGCAATGACTATTGAAGCATGCCAGGATATAGACGCATTATTCGGAACACATATGTGCAAGAACCTCTTCCTGTGCAACAGACAGGAGACAGACTTCTATCTCCTGCTGATGCCAGGAGATAAGAAATTTAAAACAAAAGAACTCTCCTCTCAGATAAACACCGCCCGGCTCTCCTTTGCCAATGAGAAACATATGGAAGAATTACTGGATATCACTCCGGGTTCTGTAAGTGTTATGGGACTGATGAACGACAAGGACAATAAGGTACAGCTCCTGATTGATGAAGATCTTTTGAACCAGGCTTATCTTGGCTGCCATCCATGTATCAACACTTCCAGCCTCCGTATAAAGACAAATGATATTTTAAATGTATTTCTCCCTGCCGTTCATCATCAGGCACGTTATGTGAAATTACTTGGGGAATAATCTATCAAAAAACTACCTGATAAAAATTACCAAGATTATCCTTCCTGTCATATACACAGACAAATAAAAACTGCTATATCAAACATTTCCTGATATATGTTTCTTTGAATAACAAGCCAAATATATCATTCTTGTTTCTATAGCAGTTTTTAGTCAATCCCTGTCTTTATATTCTTTCGGTAACTCTCGAAATATTTTTTATTCTATTACTTTATACACAGCAGTTCCAAATGCAGGAAGTGAACATCTTCCTGTTGCTTCTGTTTTATCATAAAGTGCGATCATTGGTTTCTGAAGTGTATATTCAATCTTTTCAGCCTGGTAGTTTAATACAAAAATGTATTTCTCTCCATCCTTCTCACGCATAATCACTTCCGCTGTTTCCGGAGCTTCAATATATTCTTTAAATGGCTCTTTAATCTTCAGATAATCAAACAATGCTTCAGTATTTTCCTTATTGAAAGTTGCACCCAGATGGAGTACCTGTCCTTTGCCAACTGCATGGCAGGTAAGCGCAGGATTTCCTTCATAATAACTGTTTCCATAGACGGCCAGTGTTTTTGTGCCTTCCAGCGGTGTAATGATATCATTAAATACCGGCATTGGTATTTTCTTATCGCCAAACTCTGCAAATACCTCGTCTTCTGCAGGACTTGTAAATGTAAAATCACGTACATCTGTACCGGTGAGTTCTGCCAGCAGCCCCGGCTGTGGAAGCATCACACATTTGCCATTCATATCTTTATAACCTGAACGGCATCCGATAACTAATGTTCCTCCCTGCTCTACATATTCTTTCAGAAGTTTCACACGTTCTTCACTGATCAGTACCGGATGTGCATAAAACAGTACCGGATATTTCGTCAGATCTGTAAGTTCACTGTCCTCCTGCAGATATACCATATCGTATGGTGTATGTGTCAGCTGAGCAGCTTTAAAGATTCCCTGCTCACTTGCTCCTGCAACTCTGTTATGCCATGCGTCTACAGAAGTATCCCATTCGTTATCATAATCCTTAACGATTGCAAATGCTGCTTTATATTCCGAATTGCATACACCGTCAATTGCTTTTAACTTCCTATAGAAATCCTGAACCTCTCTGTATTTACGATTCTCACGATTATCATAATCCAGAATTCCATGCCAGTAGATTTCTGTGCCAAATGTACAAGTTCTCCAGCGGAAGAAAGAAATATAATCAGCACCATGAGCTACACTCTGCATTGCCCAGAGAGTTAACTGTCCCGGACGCGGAGACGGTGCTTCCATTCTGGTTGTCCAGCCATTTCCACCGGACTGCTGTTCCATAATTCCAAAATGAGGGCAAATAGAACGTACCTCTGCGAGATTATGAGACCATTTACGATCATTCAGATCATCACAGTGCAGCGGATCACGATCCAGACCAAATGCAAAATCCGGATAAGAATCATAACAATAAACATCAAGAGACTCTTTCTCCATTTTATGATTGTCGAGATTCCAGAATTTACCATTTGTTGTGATATAGTCTCCCGGTTTTACATATTTTTTGATAATCTCTGCCTGCATTTTACAGAAATGACGGGCACTCTCTGAAATAAATCTGATATAATCCAGATGCTGATGAGGATTAATTCCCTGACTTAAAACCGGGCGCAGAACATAAATCTGATCCCATGCTGTATAAGTCTGATTCCAGAAGGTAGTTCCCCATGCTTCATTTAATTTCTCCAGAGTTCCATACTGTTTTCTGAGAAATTCACGAAACGCAACAGAATCTGCCTCTGAATAAAACTCATTCACTTCACAGTTGATTTCATTATCAATCTGCCATCCCACGATTGCCGGATGTTTCGCATAATGAGCAGCTTCTCTCTCCACAACTCTTGCACAAAGTCTCTGATAAACCGGTGAGTTATAATTATAATGTCTTCTTCCTCCATGTCTGAGAAGCACACCATCTTTCCGTGCATTTAAGACTTCCGGATATTTTTCTGTCAGCCATGCAGGAGGAGTTGCTGTAGGTGTTCCGAAGATAACTTTCATCTGCTTTTCACTGCACAGGTCCAGAAATTCATCAAAGAAATCATAGGTAAAAACACCTTCCTTTGGCTCTACTTTGCTCCATGCAAACTCTGCAATACGGATCACAGAAATTCCGGCCTTCTTCATTCTGTCAAGATCATCTGCCCAGAGTTTCTTATCCCAGTGCTCCGGATAATAACAGGTTCCCATTGTCAGTTCGTTCCATTTGTAGTTCTGTTTTGCATTCATTGTCATGTCCTCCACCAAACATTTATATTTCATTCTGAGTATGATTGCCAGGTACCTGCATTACAGGAATCCTGAAAGTCACCTCTGTTCCTTCTCCCGCTACACTTGTCACATGAAATTCACATGCTTCTCCATATAACAAATTCAACCTTCGATATACATTACTCAATCCAATACTGCTTTTTTTATTTTTATCACTATAATTCTGAATGACCTGTTTTAACTGCTCTTCATCCATGCCTTTTCCATTATCCGTCAGATTAAACTGAAGATATTTGTTATCACATAGCTGAATGTTGATCCACAAGATACCTTTTTCAATCTGTTCTTCCAGACCATGTACAATACTGTTTTCTATAACCGGCTGAATGATAAAACTTGGTATATAGAAATTCAGCACTTCATCAGGAATATTATGTCTGATCTCTATTTTGTCTCCAAACCTGTATTTCTGGATAAATAAATAGTTATCTACAACCTCCATTTCCTGTTTTACCGTATAATAGTCTTCCCTTTTAATACTTGCCCGGAGAAATTTTCCCAGAGCAACTGCCAAATCCGTTATTTCACTGTTTCCATTTGAAAAGCCAAGCCAGCTTATCGTATCCAGGCAGTTATACAGAAAATGAGGGTTGATCTGCATTTTCAGAAATTCGATTTCAGCCTCTCTGTTTGCGATTTCCAGTGTATAATTCTTCTCTATCAGATTCTGTACCTTATCTGCCATCTGGTTATAGACCATACCAATCTGGCTGATCTCATCCTGACTTTCCACCTTGAATCGGGAATCAAAGTTTCCTTCCTGATATGCAGTCATACTATCTACCAGTTTCTTTGTCGGTTTTACCATAACTCTGGCAGCATATCCCATTATTATCAGAGAAACCAAAAGCACAATTCCAAACGTAATAAGCACACTCACCAGCGCAATTCCTATATTCTTCCACAACTGCCCCACATTGATAGTGGAAACCAGAAGCCACCCATTATTCACATACTGATATGTAAAATAACTATTCTCTCCTGTACTGGGATCCTTGACAATTTTTACATTCTTAAAATCTCTCGTTTCCAGTGGAAAAGAATTTCCACACATATTTTTCTCACTGGATACGATAATGTCCATATCATTATTCAAAAGGTAAAAACGATTTTTATACGTGCTGGGAACAGATTGAAGTTTTTCGCTGAAATATGAATTTTTACACTCAATAATCATATATCCGATAGGTTTAAAATCATCAACACTTAGAATGGCACGATATAACCCAATCATTCCATTTTCTTCATCGTCTGCCCACAGTGCCCCTCCATTTTGGTCATAGATTTTTTCTTTTGTAATATCATCTGCTTTGATTCTTTTGCCAGAGGTTCCTATTACAATTTCCACATTATCCAGAGAAAAAATCCTGGCCGAAACAATTCCCGGGACATTAAAAACACTTCCTCGGATTTCACTGGAAATCGCTGCTTTTTCAGTTTGAAAGGATGTATTTTCCGGATTCACCAGTGTCTGATAATTGATTTCCTTTAAGTTCTTTTGTACACTGTTATTGATCAGAATTGACACAGAAAGTTGATCTATCTGGCTGATTCTTTCTTCTATTCCTGTTTCCGCAGCTGCAGTAACATCATTCATATGAGATTTTGCCTGTGAATTATAAACGCTCGAAAAACGAATTCCAAAAACAATCAGAAGAACCATACAGGAAATGAACATTAACAGCATATAAACTTTAAAAATTTTGTTCATCAGGCCGCCATTTGTTTTTAAGCCACCTGTTTTCTTTAATTTATTTTGTCTTGCCATATCACTTTCCATTTCCAGCTTTACTGTTCAGAATTTCATAAAGCCCCGAGAGAGTTTCTCCGCTTTCACTTCTGTAATTCGACGGTGTACATCCAAATGTTTTCTTAAACAATTGTGAAAAATAATGCTGGTCATTAAATCCTGTTTTTTCACACGCATCGCTTATCTTTTCACCTGTTTTAAGAAGACTCGCAGCACACATCAGACGAATCCCGTTTAGAATATCCACAAAAGTATAGCCTGTTTCTTTCTTAATCTTACGTGAAATATAACTCTCTGAAAAATGATACTTCTCAGCCAGATCTGACAAAGAAATATTCTGCTCATAATTCTGCGCGATATCAGTCAGAATCGATTTGATTGCACCGGATGACTGTACAAAAAGACTGTTTACCTGCGATACCGCATCATGCTTTTCCCCAAATTCATCCTTCTGGCTTAATAACTTCTGTTCAAATCTTTTCTGTTCCAGACGGTGCATAACGTTATGCATTGTTTCCATCAGTTCATTTGGAGAAACCGGTTTAAGCAGATATTCATATACACCATATCGCATTGCCGATCTTGCATATTCAAATTCTGAAAATCCAGATAAAACTACAACAGCCACATCCATAGAGCGTTCTTTCACCATCTGCGCCAGTTCCAGTCCACTGAAACCGGGCATTCTGATATCGAAAATAACCAGATCTATCGATGTGCTCAATAAAAGTTCTTTCGCTTCTACTCCATTTGCAACCGAATACACATCTGTAATTCCTATTGATTTCCAGTCAAGACTCAGCAGTCCCCTGCGAATTACAACCTCATCATCTGCAATCAACAAATTCATAACATTACCACCTTTTTCTGATTCAAAGAATCACTGCCCCATATAAGAAGCAGTGATTTCTTTTTTCTGAATCATATCATCCTTTTACAGCACCTGCAACCATACCTTCCATAATTTGCTTATGTAATAAAATATAAACTACAATGCTAGGAATAATTGTAATAATAACTGCCGCGATCATACCTACATAGTCTGTAGAATACATCGCCTGGAAGTTGGTAAGTCCTACCGGCAGCGTCATTTTTGAACTTTCCGTGAGGAAAATTCTCGGCAACAGAAGATCATTCCACACATTGATAAACTGAACGACTGCAACTGTTACAACTGAAGATTTTGCTATTGGCAGGATAATCTTAAAGAAGCACTGAAATACCGTACATCCGTCAATAATTGCTGCCTCTTCAAGTTCTGTAGGAATACTTCTCATAAATCCGCAGATAATGAAAATGGCCATCGGAAATCCTACAGCAATCTGCGGAATAATAACAGCAAGATGTGTATCCAGAAGCCCCATCCCCTTAAAAATAGAGAACAGAGGAATTACCAGAGCATAAATAGGAATCATCATTCCTAAAAGGAAAATACTATGTGTAAGGTTTGCAAGCTTCCAATGCATTCTGGCAATTGCATAAGATGCCATTGTTGCAAGGATTACAGTAACCAGAACCGCAGAAACAGCAATAATAACTGAGTTTCCAAAGTATCTGAATACACCACCTTTTACAACTGCATTTACATAGTTTGTCATTGACCACTGTTCCGGTAATCCCCATGTATTCGTATACAATTCAGCATTCGTTTTAAATGATGCCAAAAACAGCCATACAAGAGGGTAGATACAAAGAATCGTAAACCCGATCAGCGATATATATTTAATAACGAGCCATATATTTTCTGAGGCACTTCTCTTCATTTCCCAACACCTCCTACACTGTTTCGTCTGTCTTGAATACTCTGTTGGAAATTCCTACAGATAATATACACAGTAACATTAAAACAACACCGATTGCACTGGCATATCCATAATTCAGAATATTAAATGACTGATAATACATATATGTAGACATAACCTCTGTTGCATGGTTTGGTCCACCTGAAGTCATAACAGCAACCAAATCGTAATATTTCAGAGAACCTGTAATAATCAGAACCGCGTCAATTTTCAGGATTGGTTTGATAAGCGGAAATGTGATGTACTTAAACTGCTGCCAGCCTGTAGCACCATCAATCTCAGCAGCCTCATAGAAAGAAGAATCAATATTTCTCATTGCAGCTAGCTGAATTACCATATGATAACCAACATACTGCCACATGATAACAATAATGATACAAAGCATTGCTGTCTCTTTGTTAGCCAGCCACATCTGCTGCAGACCGCCAAGTCCGATTGCCTTTAAGAATCCATTCAAAAGACCATAGTTACCATTGTAAATGAATGTCCATGTAAGACCAACTGCTACACCACAGATTACGCATGGAAGGAAAAATACAGTCTGGAAAAATGATGCACCTTTGATTTTTTTGAAGATTGCATTACCAAAGAACATTGCTAATGGCATATGTGCCACCAAAGATCCGACAACCATCAGAATATTATTTCCAAATGCATGTTTAAATGTTTTATCACTGAAAAGACTCAGATAATTTTTGATTCCTACAAAGTTCATCTTTGACATCAGGTCTGTATCAAATAATGAAAGATACACATTATAAAAGATAGGAGCTAATGCAAAGATTGCATAAATAATAAATGCAGGCAATACAAAAAGTGCTATGGTTTTCTTATTACCCATTACTTTATTCATAGACAACTCTCCCTTTTAACAAGCGGAACCCAATGTAAAATCTCAGGTTCCGCCAGTTTATTTAACAATCTGTTTATTTACTCTTGCTTTCTGCATAAGACTGCAGGGTATCAAATGCTTCCTGCACATCATCACCGTTTGCAATTCCAATTGCTGTATTGTTAAATTCATTTCCAAGATCAGTATCTACACGGTCAAACCATGGCGTCTGTGCCTTTGCATCTCCCAGAAGATTTACGAAATCTGCACACAGCGGTGTTAATTTTGAATCGTCGATATCAATGTTTGTACTTGGGAAACGTCCATAATCATAAAGTAATGAAGAAGTTGATTCTTCGTTTGTCATATATTTTAACAGTGCTACTGCAGCATCTACATTCTTGCAGTTCTTAGTAATCGCATAAGAAGTATCAACAGAGCCAACTTCTACACCTGCATATTCTTCATTTACTGCCGGCATTAAGAAACAACTAATATTTTCTGCTTCTGCAGCATTCTCTTTCTTATCCAGATTGGAGATTTCCCAACATCCGTTGAAGTACATTGCTGTCTGTCCATTTGCAAATTGTAACTGTGCCTCTTCTCTTGATACTCCGGTAAATCCATCTTCAAAATATCCTTTATTAACTTCTTCCTGGAACAGTTTACCAGCTTCAACCATACCTTCATCGTTCCATTTTCCTGTGCCGCCTTTTATAGAGTTGAATAAATCCTCGCCTTTAATTCCATCACTCAGCTGCTGGATATACTGAGATACAAGCCATGCATCATCCGCTGTAGAAGCTAATGCAACAGGTGTAACTCCATTTTCTTTTAATGTGTCGCATACCTGAACATACTCATCATATGTAGTCGGAACTTCAAGACCATATTTATCAAAAATTGCTTTGTTATAATACATGATAGCTGTACTCTGCTGAGTCGGAATCGCATATACTTCACCATCATATGTTAAAGGATCTAAGATACCTCCATTGAAGCTGTTCTTCCACTCCTCGTCTTCATCCAGATATTTCTGAAGGCTGACGATTTTATCACCATTTACAAAGTTTTCAAGATATCCAAGTTCCCATGTAAAGATAATATCTGTTTCAGAGTCAGAAGCCATCATTGTTGTCAGTTTTGTCTTATAGTCAGAGTTGGTTACGTTCTGAATTTCTACCTTTACTCCATACTCGTTGGACTCATTAAATCCATCAATGATCTTACGGTATCCTTCCATATATGCATCTGAATCAGAACCGTTCATCATAATAGTCATTGTTTCTGAACTGCTGTCTGCTTTTGAGTCTGAAGAATCAGAGCTTCCACCATTGCTTCCACAGCCGGTAAGCATACTTGCAGCCATTGCACCGATCAGTAAACACACTGTAAATTTTTTCATCTTATTTCTTTCCTCCCTGTTTGTGATATTTGTATATATCTCTGTGTTTTCCATAAGAACATTTTATCAATTTTTACATTCATTTAAAGAAAGAATTATATCCTTTTTGTTTGTTATTTTGTCATTCATTTGTTAGTTTTTTGTCTTTTATAGTTTTTGCACAATATAATATCAATATTTAAAGGCAATATAAAACACAGGAATATCTATAAGAAAAATCTCCCTGTGTTTTACATTACCTATATTTTATGCTTCTTCAACAATTTTTATATTCCATGGTGAAACCGTGATGCTTTCTCCATCCTGTACAGATTCTCCTGATAACAACTCTGTACCGTTTTTTCCATAATAAGAAACTTTCTGTTCTTCTGCAGAATAGTTCAGGATATATCTGACACATTTTCCCAGATCGTTGGTTCCTTTTCTTACGATCACCGGCCATCTGTATTCCGGAAGCTCTAACTCAGCGCTCCTAAGTGCTTCTGTGATCACTGCTTTTAAAGTATTGTCATCTGTCATGCAACCAATGTAGATGGCAGTTCCTTTTTCATAATGATTCTTAGTGATTGCTGCATATTCTTTCCAATTATAATGGTCATAAAATGCCAAAACTTCAGCTTCCTGTGGCATTAATAATTCCATGAATACTTTAGCTGTTGCAGGCACATCTGTATTTTCTTCAGTCTCAATAATTTCTTTTGTTTCGTTTTTCTTATCTGCTTCATCTGCACCACTTTCTCGGATAATACTTCCAGTCAGTCCGACATTCTTCGGGAAGGTAAACTGCTGATAGTTGATTCCGAAGCAGTTACTTAAAATATGCGGCTGCATTTCATGACTTACCTTAATATTCTCATTCGCAAATGCCGTCTTAAATGTTGCCACCAACGTACCACCATCTGCCACATACTGTTTCAGTCTTTCCAGAAGTTCATCTGGTGCTGCATAGAGTGCCGGGATAAAGATTGCTTTATACTGTTCCAGATTATCAGATTCCGGCCATACGAAGTCACACTCAATATTCATCTGATACAGTGCATCATAAATCCAGCGAACAACATCATTGTATCCAATGCCATTATTTCCTGCCGCAGTTGCCTCGATTCCGAACCACTTGAGAGCCGTTAATGCCTCATTACTTACAAGGATAGCAACATGATTTTTCTTCTTCAGATTCACCAGATGACTTCCGATTTCTGAGAATTCCTTACCCATAATACATGCTTCGCGATATGGTGCATTCTCCTGCATGTCATGACTGAGAAGTCCCTTCCAGTATGTCTCAAAAGAATTATGAATAGAATGCCAATGCCAGTACATTACGCTGTTAGAACCACTTGCAAGGTGACTATAACCCTGAAGTCTGAGCTGTCCCTTGTACGGAGTCCATCCCGGATAACCCTGTGCTTCTGTTTCCAGAACAAGGTAGTTATCTCTCTTTAAAGAACGTGTCATATCACCACCAAATGCAATCTCTGCCCCTGTCAGATCATCCTGTGTTGGATGATAAATATCTGTGCCTGCAATCGTCAGTGCCTTCGCTGCATGATAATGGTTTACATCCGGCTGTACTCCATAGGAATATCCCCGCCATTCAAAGTCAAAATTATGAGTGATAAACTGATCTTCTCTGCGGTATTCGTTTACGATATCTGCCTGCCAGCTTAAGAATTCATCTACCAGTGTTCTCTGGAACTTCTCGAACTCTGCACCAAGACTTCCATTGATAGTTCCTCTTACGTCCGGGAAATCTTCCCATGCATTGATACGGTTACTCCAGTAATCCAGACCAAATTCATAATTCATGGCATCCAGATCATTATTGAATTTCTTACGGAGGTATTTTACAAATTTCTCCTGAACATTTTTACCTGCTGTCCCGTAATACTTAGTTTCATTATCTACCTGGAAGCCAATAACACATTTTCTGTGTGCAGTGCATTCCATTAATTTGCGGATCACACGCTCCGCATAGAAACGATAGACCGGATGAGTGATATCCATTATCTGACGGGCTCCGTAGATTCCTCTGCCTTTTACAGTTTCTGCTATAACATCCGGATGGGATTTCACCATCCATGTAGGAATTGCATATGTAGGAGTTCCGATGATCACATTGATCCCGGCTTCCTCCATTGCGTCCATAACACGTTCCACATGTGAGAAATCAAAAACACCTTCCTGTGGTTCGCAGGTGCTCCATGTGGATTCTGCGATCCTTACTGTATTGATTCCTGCCTTTTTCATCATTGCCACGTCTTGCTGCAGGCGGTCATATGGCATATATTCATCGTAATATGCTGCTCCGTAGAGAAGTTTCTTCATTAATAATATCCTCCTGACTGATACTCTGACTGTAATGTTCCTTTTAATTGTTTTCTTATATTAACTGAAATCTGCAGGATATGATATCACATATCTCGGGTAAATATCATTTTTCTCAGATAAATATCACTTATTTGTTTTACATCCTTTCCACTCCTAAAACAGGAATAAAAACCCCGGAAATCTGGTACACTTCCGGGGTTTTGTCGTCTATCACAGACATATATTATCCTTTTGCCTACAAGCACTATAGCATATGCAAATCAGGAAATCAATATTCCTCTGCTTTCTGTAATTCTTTTTTATTACTCCGCAGAAACAGTATTCTGCTCCAGATATTTCTTCAGTGAAGAGACATACAGATTCCCCACCTTGCTGAGAATCGAATTCTTTCTGGTAATATAGCCGATCTCCATGTCGCTGTTCTGGTTCTGCTCATCTCCTTCAAAGGGAATTGCCAGATAGTCACTGCCATTCAGCTCCTCACAGATAATTCCGGAACACAGGGTATAGCCATTAAGTCCTACCATCAGATTCAGCATAGTCGCCCGGTCTGAAGCCTTAACTGTTCTGGAATATTCATTGGTAGACAGAATCTCCTCTGACAGATAAAAACTGCTCTTATCTCCCTGTTCGAAGGACAGACAAGGGTATTTTGCCAGCTGGCTGTAGCTGATAGATTTCTCATTTGCCAGTGGATGATTTTTCCACAAATATACATATGCCTGACAGTCAATCAAATGATGAAACTCCAGATTCGCAGAGTGGAGAAGCTTTAGCAGTGCCTTTCTGTTGAAATCACTGAGATAAAGTACTCCCACCTCGCTTTTCATGGCGCTGACGTCACTGATCACATCTGCAGTCTTTGTCTCCCTGATGGCAAATTCATATTCCGACACATCAAACTTCTGCACCATATCCACGAATGCTTTCACTGCAAAAGAATAATGCTGGGTGGAAACGCCAAATTTCTTCTTATAGGAACCACCCTCACTGTATTTCTCAACCACACTTTCATACTGTCCGTATATCTGACGGGCATACATCAGAAATTCTGTCCCGTCATTGGTCAGTGTCACACCACGGCCGCTGCGGTTGAATATAATGATTCCAAGCTCCTTCTCCAGTTCCTTCACTGCATTGGTCAGAGAAGGCTGGGAAATATACAACGCCTCCGCAGCTTTATTTAATGAACCAGTTTCGGAAATTGTGATGATATAATTCATCTGTGTTAGTGTCATGTTGTCTCTCCCTTACATATCCTTAGATCTTTTAATCAACTTTTTTCAAAGTATTTTCTCTGGCTGTAATAATTTTACTATATCATCTGAAGTTTCTCAACATTGCAATTTCTGCAAACAAAAATCTCCTGTGCAGACATATCAAATCGATTTCCTATCTGCTTCAGAAGATTTTTTATAAAAAATAATTACAACAGTCTGAATACCTGCTCTGCAGTTGCAGCCATATTTGCTTTTGCAGTGTCCGGATCCATTGCTTCTTCCAGTGTGGAAATTCCGCGCACGATTGGAAAGAAGGCATCTATTCCTACTTCATTGCAGGCAACTGCCTCCTTCGTAACACTTCCTGCAAATGCAATGGTTTTTGCGCCATATTTCCTGCCAAGCTTCGCAACGCCCACCGGGGCTTTTCCCATGGCAGTCTGATGATCCAGACGACCTTCCCCTGTCACAACCACATCTGCATCCTTCATCTCATCCTCTATATGGACAGCATCCAGAATAAGCTGTATTCCCGGTGTCAGCTCTCCATCCAGATAATTCAGAAATGCAAATCCAAGTCCGCCTGCCGCACCTGCACCTGCTGCATTCTGGTTATCTTTACCAATCACTTTGGCAGTAACCTCTGCATAGTTTTTCATGCCTGCATCCAGAACCGGAAGGATATCGGAGGTAACTCCCTTCTGCGGTCCATAGATATATGTAGCTCCCTGAGAACCGCAGAGAGGATTGATCACATCACAGGCAATCCTGAAATTACACTGGGAAAGAAGTTGCTTTTTGTCTGAAATTTCTACAGATACAATCTTTGCAAGTGCCTGTCCGCCTTCTCCGGCATCCTCTCCCTTTTCATCCAGAAATCTGTAGCCAAGTGCTTTCAGCATACCCACTCCGCCGTCATTAGTGGCGCTTCCGCCAATACCGATAATGAAGTTGCGGATACCTCTGCCGATTGCATGAAGGATCAGTTCTCCCACTCCATAGGTGGTAGCGGTCATAGGCTCCTTCTTATCTGAAAGTGTGATACCTGCTGCTGTTGCCATTTCCATGACTGCGGTATTACTTTCCCTGAGATATCCATAATATGCCTGAACCGGCTCATGATAAGGACCTGTAACTGTCACATCCACACGTTCTCCCTTCAGACCTTCGATCAGCGCATCCGTAGTTCCCTCTCCACCGTCAGCCAGAGGTTTTACGATCACTTCTGCGTCCTTTTTTGCTGCAAGAATACCTGCTTTGACAGCCATTCCTGCTTCCATGGAAGTCATACTTCCCTTAAATGAATCAACTGCAACTACAACCTTCATAGCCAAAACCTCCAACTATTTCTATTATTTAAGACGGGTGATACATATTATGTTCTTTCTCCAGTTCTTTATAAAGCTGCATACAGTTCCAGTTCTGATTATGCTCCGTCAGAACTGCCTTGTAATCCACAGGTGTACCTGCTTTCCGCAGAGTGTAAAGCACCTGGTCAAACAGATTCCCGGTGATTCCTGCAAGAATCAGCATTTCCTTCTCCATCTGCTCCTGAGGTATCAGCGCTGATGGAATCTGTACCTGAGAAACGTCCTTTACTCCTGCCAGATATCCGATTGGCTGACTATAGTCCTGAGTTTCTACAGTTTTTAAACGAATCTTAAAAGGCAGTAATGCCATCTTTAACTTACGAAGCTTCTGCTGATCCTGAAAATTTATTAATAAAATAGTTGGTTTCATATAAACACTCCTTCTGATACAAGTAAATCCCCACCTACTACTTATTGCTCTTTACAATTGAAGCAGGTTCTTCCTTGATTTAGTTAAATAATTACAACTATTATACCCTCTTCACCTGCACCTGACAATCATAATAGCCTGTATAGGACTTTTTATGTCACAGGAATATTACAAAATAATTTCCGGCAACGCAGAAAAACAGGCTTCGATATCTGTATCATCGATGCCTGTTTTTCTGTGTTACAATTTGGAGCGGCATGGCTTTATCAATTACAAACTATTTCGCAGGATGTTCCTTGAGCATTTCGGAAACACTCCCACTCAAATAAGAAAACAACGGGAAATATTGTAATTCACACATTATTGTGGTAAAGTATTGTCGTGTTATTTTTCCATATCAGGAAACGAAAACGAGGAGGGAACAAATGAAAAAATTCTATTCGTGGTATAAAAAACATATTACCACAGCAATCTTTACCGGACTGATCCTGGGTATCATTACCGGTCTGTTTCTGGCAAACCGGTTCGAACCGGTTCTTACCGTCACAAGTCTCATAGGAAGCATTTACATGAATGCCCTGAACATGATGATCTTTCCACTGGTCTTCTGTTCCATTATCATGGGTATCTCCAGTATCGGAAATGCCCGCACAACCGGCAAGATCACAGCCGGTGCCATGATCTTTTTCCTGTGCACCACAGCACTTGCCAGCCTGGCAGGACTGATCATCCCGCGACTGATCCATCTTGGCGAAGGTGTTAAATTCGAGATGGCAACTTCCGACATCCAGGCAACTGAGATGACCAGCATTCTGGACACCATCAAAAACCTGATCCCATCCAATCCGGTTGCAGCTTTCGCAAACGGAAATATGCTTCAGGTACTTGTATTCGCAGTCATCGTAGGCTTCACACTTATCGCTATCGGTGAAAAAGGTAAAGCACTTCTGAATGTAATCGATTCCTGCAATGAAGTCTGTCTGAAAGTCATCAGCACAGTTATGTACTTCACACCTATCGGTGTATTCTGTACTATCGTTCCTGTTGTAGAAGCCAACGGTACAGAAACCATCATTTCACTGGCAACTCAGCTGATCATCCTGTATGTGGCATTCTTCGGATTTGCCCTGGTCATTTACGGCGGCTCCGTGAAATTCATCGGCAAAGAAAGCCCTGTGAAATTCTTCAAAGCAATGCTTCCTGCAGCTCTGAACGCATTCGGAACCTGCTCCAGTTCAGCAACCATTCCCATCAGCAAACAGCGTATGGAAGATGAAATGGGCGTATCCAACAAAATCACAAGTATCGCCATTCCTCTTGGTGCTACTGTAAACATGGATGCCGTATCCATCCTGATGTCATTCATGATCATGTTCTTCGCTAATGCATGTGGAATTAATGTAAGCATTTCCATGATGATCGTAATCCTTCTGGCAAACGTACTCCTGTCAGTCGGAACCCCTGGAATCCCGGGCGGTGCCATCGCATCCTTCGCAGCCCTGGCAACTATGGCAGGCCTGCCGGCAGGTGTTATGGGTGTTTATATCAGTATCAATACACTCTGCGATATGGGTGCTACCTGCGTTAACGTTATTGGCGATATGGCAGGCTGTGTAGTTCTGAAAGAGAAAATTAAGCTTGAGGATTAATACATAAGGAATACAAAAAAGTTGTTGTATCTTTTCATATTGGAAATGAAAAGTACAACAACTTTTTTATCACCCTTTAACAGCTCCGCTCATTAAACCATTCTCTATTTTTTCCTGGAAGAAAATATACGCAATAATTACCGGAATGGTTGTAAGACAAATTCCTGCCATGCTGGAACTATAATCTGTACTGTATTCTCCAAAAAATGCAAGAAGTCCCATAGAAATAGTACCTTTATCTTTATCAGAAATAAAAATAAGAGGAAACAACAGGTTATTCCATACCTGTATAAAATTAAAAATTGAAACACTTACAATTCCCGGAACTGACAGTGGCAAAATCATCTTAAAAAATACTTGATAAATATTTGCTCCATCAATTACCATCGCTTCTTCTAATTCTGTCGGAATTCCATTCATAAATCCAGTAAGAATCAAAATTGTCATTGGAAAACAAAACGCCGCATAAAGCAAAATCAATACCGGATAATTATCCATAATTCCAAGTTTTCCAAAAATATAAGACAACGGAATTAATACCGCCTGAATAGGAATCATCATTCCTGAAATAAACAGTAAATATATTTTTGATTTTCCGCGAAACTTAAATTTTGCCAGAACATACGATGCCATTGCTCCAAAAAGACATGATATCGCAAGAGTTCCAACTGCAAGAATAATTGTATTCAAAAAATATCTTCCTATATTTCCCACATTCCATGCAGTTAAATAATTTTCTATCCGTAATTTCTTAGGTAAAGCAGTAAATGATGAAAATATTTCCAAATTTCCTTTAAAAGAACAGAAGATTGAAAATACCATCGGATAAATATTGATCAAAGCAACTATAATAAATATCAGAAATCCTATATAATACCCTGCGGAATGTTTTTTTGTTTTCATGATCTATCCCCCCTAATATTCTATGGATTCTTTCTGATTCATAAGTTTCAAACTAAAAATAGAAACAGCAGCACTTAATACAAAGATGACCGTAGCAATCGCACTTCCAGTTCCATAATGACCATATCTATAAGCTTCATTATACATTAAAAGTGCTGGTACAATAGTACAGTTACTGGTTCCTCCTGTAGGTGTCAGAATGTATACAGTATCAAAAATCTTTAATACTCCAGTGATCACCATGATCGTAGACATTTTTAATGGTTCCCAAAGCATTGGAATATAAAGATTCCAAATCTTTTTCCAGCCAGTTGCTCCATCTAATTCTCCTGCTTCCAAAACAGAATCCGGTATAGAAGTAAGACCAGCCAAACAAATGATCATATAATATCCTACACTGGTCCATGTACTGACAACAATCAGACATATCAAAGAAGTTTTAGGATTAACCAGCCACTGCTGAATATAATTTCCAAGTCCAATTTTAATAAGAAGACTATTCAGAATTCCCTTGTCAGTAGGAAAATAAATAAAATTCCATAACAATGCTACTGCTGTCACTGATAAAATCATAGGAATAAAAAATGCAGCTTTAAAAAATCTCTGTCCTTTTTTGAAATGATGGATCAGTAATCCAAGTCCAAATCCAATAGGAACCTGCAAAATAACACTTACAACAACGTAAATAAGAACATTCTGCAACGACTTAAGAAAAACTGCATTATGGAACAGATTACTATAATTCTTAAATCCTACAAATTTAAGCGGCACCGCCTGAAGCCCAGGCCAGTCATTAAATGAAAAATAGACAGACATAACTACAGGTATCAATTCAAAACAAAGATAGATCAATACTGCAGGTATCAAAAATACCGCAATAACTTTCTTATTTTTCCTTATTTTTTCCAAAATAACCCCTCCTCTTTTCTATTTTTGAGTAAACAAAAGGAAGGGTGCTCTCCCCCCCTTCCTTTTGCTTTATCTGTCAGCTCTGTGGACGGTTTGCATCAATATCTGCCTGAATAGTCTGTGCTGTATTCTCAGCGGAATCAGACAGCATCATGTTCAAAATTCCATTTCTTGAAGTATCTACTAATGTAGAGCAGGTATCATAGTCAAAATATTCTCCTACAGAATCTTTAATAGTACCTGTATATTCAACCATATCTTTGAAAATCTGCGGTGCGTCTTCCGATGCATCAATATCTTTATATGGAGCAACTCTCATCGCTGCATTCATACGTGCCTGAATAGACTCTTTAGATGTCATATATTTCACCAGTTTTAGAGTTGCCTCTTTTTCCTCATCACTCATAGTTCCTGAAAGCATCCATCCGGAAGTATATACTACATGTGTATCTTTATACTCTGGTTTATCTTCAAAGTATGGGAATGCAAAGAATGAAATATCATCCAAAATTTCTGATTCAGTATTAAACATTTCAGGAATGATAGGGCTGCTGTGAGAAATCATTGCTACTTCTCCGGTGAGGAACTGATTCATCTGAGTATTATAATCCATTCCTTCAAATCCTTCTGCAAAAGCACCTTTATCTTTTAAATCTTTTGTAATCTGCAGGCATTCTACTACATCATCATCCGTCCATTTTTTCTCGCCAGTACCCAATTTTATAATGCCATCTCTTCCGATTCTTTTAGCAAGAATATTATTAAAGATATGTCCCATAACCCAGGTATTCTTTCCGCCTACTCCAAACGGAGTAATTCCGGCAGCAACCAGCTTATCAATATCCTCATACAGTTCATCCATTGTTTCTGGAGTTTTCTCAATACCGGCTTTTTCAAATAAAGCCTTATTGTAGAAAATAGCATCCACATTCAGTTCATTTGGCAATGCATAGATTCCATCCACTCCATAAGCACTCAGATCATATGTATCTAATGCTCCATCCAGGAACGTGTTCTTCCATTCTTCATCTTCGTTAAGTGAATCTGTCAGATCCAACAGAACTCCATTCTGTGCCCATTCTTTCAGGCCGGCAATTGCCGGATAATAAAAGATATTTGGTGTTTCTCCTGTAGATAATGCAACTTTCAGTTTATTGTTATAAGCAGATTCCTCATAAACAGAATCGTTCTGAACTTCAATATCAGGATTTTCTTCCATAAATGCTGCAATCTGGTCTTCATAAACCTTTGCTATAGGTGTATCACCACTGTCACGGCTCATAAATGTAATCTTAACTTTATCTGCTGCAAATACCGGTGTAATAGATGATAATGCCATTGCTGCCGCTAATACAGCCCCTAAAACTTTTTTCCCTGTCTTCATATAAAAACCTCCTCTTTTCCTTACTAATTTTTGTAACAAACAGCAGTCATCTGATGTCCCTTAATCTCTTTTAGAGTAAATTCAAGTTTTTTTCCATCCTGTACAAATGGAACTTCCTGTTTATCGGGTATTGTATAAATTTTCTCTACTTCACGTTCTTCTGTCATAGTAATCTTAAGATTATATAAAGGAATAATATCATCAACAATCTCAAGATTTTTACATTTCTTCACCGGTACATAATGAAGTACATGTACAATTCTTCTGTTCTCTTGTTCCTGATCTAACACTGTAACTTGTGTTGTTGATGGTCCATTATGCTGAATCAGCGGATTCGGAAGCATTCTGTCTAATTCATTTCTCAGGATCTTTTTATACCATGCAGGTGCCCAGTTCTGATATGTTGTAAAAATCGGATGAATAAAATACGCTGTATTTTCTGTTTCCACAATACCAGGATATACTTCTTTTCTTCCTGATGGAGAATGAAGATGAGAACAAAAATGTTCATATGTACGATTAAATACCGGCGGGATTACTTTCTGGACAAACTGAGCCTCATCTGTCGCTTCTACAAGTGTTCCTTTGTCATACATTACATGTTCTGCATCTGCAAGACCCTTTGCCAGATGTTCTTTCGGCCATATAAAATCCGGACTATATGGTGCATCTCCAAGATATTTTACTGCCAGTTCTGAGATCATAAATTTCTGGTGATCTTTGTCAAGACCAGACTGATAACTTGCCAGTAATTTGCCTCCTGCATTTATATAAGCACTCAGTTTCCGGCCTAATATTTCATCTACAGGAATTACATCCGGTAAAATTAACAACCTGTATTTTCCAAAATCAGAAGTACTGTCAATAAAATCAAACTGATATCCATATTCCATCAGAAGTCTTGCCACACCTTCAGATGCACCTGGAATCTGTCCTGCTACGCCTGTAGCATAAAATTCTTCTGCTGTAAAAACACCAATTTCAGATACTGGTTTTGCATTCTCACACCAGGGTTCTTTTTCTTCTACAGATTTATAAACCCTTCCGATCTGCTGATACATATCCTTATTCAATTTTCCCCAGTAATCCATCTGGTCACCAATCGTACATTTGCATCCATGGGAAAGCATGGAAAATACTTCATATTCCATAGCTGCCTCATTACGAAATGCATGAAAATCGCCCCATTCTGTGTGGAATCTGCTTGTCAGTCCAAGACACTCTTTTCCAAAATTCCTCATATATTTAGCAGAAACAGGAAAATCAAGATATCCCCATTCTACTCCCGGAAGAGATTCAAAAGAAAAATACGAATAATCCTTTATCACTGGTTTATCGAGATATCCAACATGTCCTTTGTTATAGCAGACATGAAAATCTGGATTATATTTTTTTGCAAATGCGGTCAGATCTTCGACCATATCATAATAAGTCCACCTTGCAAATTCCTGACGGTCTTCCTTTTTTGCAGGATTCAGACCTTTTTCCCGCATAAGTTTCTGGCAGGATGGACAGCAGCATTCATTCATAAAAGCTGCATCATACCATACTCCATCTCCCGGAATCGTTTCCAGAACTTCTCCGAACTGCTTTTTCAAGAAATCACGATACGGTGTATTTACACAAAGGTTTTTATAAAAACCAGCCTCAAAATACCCCTTTCCCTTATAGTCCTGAAGTGCTCCGTTTTCATCAATACAGATCCATTCCGGATGCATATCTGCGATTCTCTTGTTCCAGCGAATGGTTGTATAAAGGTTTACCTGTATTCCACGTTTTCTGCAGGCTTCAGCCTGTTCTCTCAACAAATCTCTGTGTGCCAGATGAGGATGGACCATTTCCGGAAACATTTTGGAATCATAATATAAATTTCCGTGATGTCCACAAGAAAACAAAGTAATAGAATTCACGTGCGCATCCGCAAGAGTCTGGGCAAACTCTTCCGCATCAAATTCTGAGCAGACCCCCTCAATGGCTTCACTGGTGTGAAAATCCAGATGAATTTGTCGAAATGGAATTTCCTTTTCAGCCATTTCCTTTTACCTCCTGTCTTTTGATGAGACAAGATTACCATTTTTGTGCTATTACGTGAATGTAGATTCTTTGGACGTCTGGGAAATATTTTGGATAATTACATTTTTCTCTCTTCCTGGTACTTAGACGGAGAAATACCATAATACTTTTTAAAATTCTTGCTAAAATAATAAACGTCACTGTATCCTATTGACTCTGCAATTTCTATAAGTGTTTTATCCGGATACTCTGTAAGATATTTCTTTGCCTGTTCCAGACGTGTCTGAGTCAAATACTTACTTAATGAACATCCTTTTTCTTTTTTAAATATATTACTTAGATAACTCGCATTCACCCCAATTGTATCTGCTACCAGATTCAAGCTCATATCAATCCTACTATAATTACTATCAATAAAATCTACTGCATCATTTACTTTTTTCTTTGTTGCAGGAAGTTTATTTTCTGCTGCACATATGCGGCATTTTTCCAATATACACATTAATACACTTCTAATTTCTTCAATTTCACCATTATTCTGCAATCCTGTTAATTGTCTCTGTTCTTTTTCCACAACTAAAGAAAAATCAACTCCCAGTTCAGACATATACAGACAAATATGGATCAGAATATCCGTAGATATATATACTGCTGTGTCAGAAAGGACATTCTGTTCTTCCATTTGAATAAACATTTCACCTATCTCTTTTGTGAGCATTTCATATTCATTTTTTCTGATATAATACAAAAATACTTCCGAATCATATAACGATGATCGTATAAATTGAAACATATCTACTGGCTCGTAAATCAGAATTTTCTGTTCTGTTTTTCCTTTTCTGGCTGCAGAATATGCCTCCTGATAGGCCGCTTTCAATTCTCTGATGTCTGAAAATACCCTGCTGATTCCTCCATTCCAGTTCCTTTTACTATTCATAATTTCCTGCATATAAGTACAGAGAAGCTGAATCTGATATTCCATATTCTCTTCTCCAAATAGAATAAAAGCATATCCTTGGTTCATAGAAATCATTTCATATACCGGAAAATAATCCTGGATTATTTCTTCCATTTCTTCTGCCATTTTGTTATTCTGTTGTTTATTTTCAGGTCTAATCAAAGCCACTGATAATGGTTTATCAAACGGAATCTTCATTTCCTCCCATTTACTCTGCTGATTTTCAGAAGGTACCATACCTGAAAGCTGTTCTAAAAGAAACTGATCCTTTTGCATTTTCTTTACAGAAGATTTCTGTCTATAAATATGTTCCAGTTTTTCTTTACACTTCTGAAGCTCTTTTGTTAATTCTTCAGGGTCCAACGGTTTCAGCACAAAACTGACTGCTCCAAAAGAAAGTGCCTCCCTTGCATATTCAAATTCACCATAAGCGGTCAATATAATTACTTGTATTTCTGGAAAAATAACCTTTACTTTTTTAGATACTTCAATTCCATTCATATATGGAATATTAATATCCATAATTAAAATATCCGGCTTTTCTTCCAAAATTTTCTTTAATGCTTCTTCTCCGTCTTCTGCTTCTCCGCATATTTCCATACCCAGACTATTCCAGTCAACTGTTTTTTTCACTAACGCTCTCTGCAAAAATTCATCATCTACAAGGAATACCCTCATTTTCTATCCTCTTCTCTCTTAAAATCTACAGGAATGCACACTGTTGCCTTCGTTCCCTGACTCAGTTTACTTTCTACTGTAAGACCATATTCTTTTCCAAAATAAATCTGCAATCTTTGTTGAATATTAAATAATCCAAATGCTGAGCCTTTTTCTCTGTAATCTTTACTAAACAGTTCTTCTAATTTTTCTTCTGGAATTCCAAGCCCATTATCTGACACCTGAATAAAAACCTTATTCTTCTCTTTCCATCCTTTGATTCGGATAATTCCTTTTCCCCTCATTTCCTTTATACCATGATATATAGAATTTTCTACCAATGGCTGAAGTGTCAGTTTTACAATCCACTCCTGCAAAATTTCATTTTCTATATCAATCTCATATTCTATTTTATTTCCATATCTGACTTTCTGTATTTTTATATAATTCTCTATATTTGTTATTTCCTGTTCCAGCGGTATTAATGTTTTTCCATCGCTAAGTGAAGTTCTATAAAATGTACCAATCGCCTGAATCATGATAAATGCTTCATCCGGACAATTCATTTTGATAAGCGAACTTACACTATTCAATGTATTATATAAGAAATGTGGATTAATCTGTGCCTGAAGTGCTGCAAGCTCAGATTTTCTTTTTGCCCGTTGCTCTCTATATACCTGATCAACCAGCTGCCTGATTTGTTCAGACATCTTATTAAACTCTTCCGATAATATTCCAATTTCATCCTCATACAATACAGGAACACGTACAAAAAGATCTCCTTTTCCAAATTTTTTCATGGTATCTGTCAAATATATCAAAGGCTTTGTTACACTGCGAGAAACCCTCAGGCTGAAAAATGTGCTGATTAAAGCAGCAATAATTCCTACTACATAAATAATCTGTGTCATCGCTTTCCCGGCTTTTGTAAGTTCATTCACTGGTGTCAGACCAATCATAAGCCAATCCAGTGTAGGGATTACTGACGCTGTCACAAGATATCTTTTACCGTCAATCCTGAATACTTTTCCTCCTTTTTTATTATCTTCAGCCCATTGAAAATACTCTTCTTCCGAAATATTTCCTGATACATCCTGATCATTTTCTATTTTTTTGTTTCCATCTGTATCAGCAATCAGATAACTGCCTGTCTCCCCATATCTGATATGTGCAAAATTATTTATCAGAAGTGGCGACTGATATTCTATAAGAACATATCCTTTAATAAGTCCCGAATCGTAATCTCTATAATATCTGATATAACCAATTCCATTTTTCTCATAATCTCCCAGGGATACTTCATATAAATCCAACCATTTTACGTTATAATTCTCTTTTATTATGTTAAAAAACTGTTCGTATTTTGATGCCTCAGATCGAATACTGTTAGAATTTACCATATGTCCATATGAGTCAAAAACAGAAATACTGCTATACTGTTTATCTGGATACAATGCATCCAAATAATCCAGACGTTTCTCTACCTGCATTTTATATTTTAACTGATCTGCTGATTCCTCAGAATCCTGTAAAAACCAGTTTTGTATTGCTTCATCTGTTAATATTACCTTAGCTATCTTTCCCGAATTCTCTAATATACTCTGACTGTTATCAGACACTATCTCAAACTTTTCCTTATAGCTTTCGCTGGTGATATTTAATACTGATTTTTCGTATAAAAACTGAATCAATACAGTTAATACAAGGATTGTGAGAAAAAAGAAGCCAATACTTGTAAGAGAAAATTTTTTCGCCAAAGACAGCTCATGATATTTTTTACGCATTCGCACCACCCCCACTTATTAATCCAACATTACCCAAAAAGCCGATACACTGTTTCCGTCAATGTATCGACCCTTAATGATTATTTCCTTTTTATTTACAGATACTGACTAAATTCCACCTTCTCCTTATTCGGTCCTTCAATTGTAAAGAACTTCACTCCATTTTCCCAGAATGGCAGGAAATGAATGGTATCTTGTGTAGAATTTAAACCAGCTTCATTGATATACTGGAAAATCTCTTCAATATCTTTTACGTCAAGTGCAACATGATCGATCGCGCCATGCTCCATTTTCGCTGCATGGTTCTCATAAGTCTCCACTACCAGAGTTCCCAGTTTCAGGAAAACAACCTTCTCGTTTGCTTCCTCATTTACTGTCTCAAATGCTGTTTCAAAACCTAATTTGTGATAAAATTCTACTGTTTTATCAATGTCATTTGTCGGAATTCCAATGTGCTGTACCCCTGTTGAGTAGTTCTTTAAATCCATAGTTTTTGCCCCTTTCTGCTGATCCTTGTGACTTTTTGTCGCTCGTTATGTCAGACTGCTTTTCATAATCCGTTACTGAGAACGCAATAACCAGTAACCATAATCAGACTTTTCAGTCACTTAATATCTCATTTTTTTACAATATACGCAGAGAATTATTCGGTTGTCAAGTGAATTTGTAACTTCTATTTATACTTTATTTTATCCTCATCCATGAATAAACGTTCCTATCCCTTTGTCAAAAAGACTCTAAAGCTATTATTTCACGATTATATTTTGTGCAAAATTCCCATAACATAGAATCCCAATAACTGATAGAATAAATACGACAAAAAATGTCGCTTATCCATTGTCAGACGGGTAGGCGGCATTTTTGCGTTTATATGGAGTTTTTTATTATTTTATGAGGAGGGCTTAACTATGCCAAAAACAAAATTTCAGGAATTTATTTTCACCCTTATCACATCCGGCTGTATAATCTTTATCATGGGCGTTTATAACGTCGCTATCCACACCGGTGGACTTCAGGCGGCTACATTCAGTCACGCACTGCATTCTTTTCCGCTGGAATGGTTCATCGGATTCCTCTGCGCATTCTTCATCGCCAGCAAAACATCCAAATATTTCGCGTTCCGCGTAGCCAAACCAACTGACCGCCCGATCTTCATCATCCTCTGCATCCAGACCTTCACCGTCTGCACAATGGTACCGCTGATGAGCCTGCTTGGAACCATCGAATCTTCAGGAATCACTTCAAATCTCATCTTCATCTGGCTCCAGACCATCTGCCTGAACTTCATCATAGCCTACCCACTGCAGATCCTGGTTGTCGGACCATTCTGCAGATTCGTATTCCGTCACCTGTTCGTATCAGCAGGTCAGGAAAATGAAGGTAAAATAGAACATGAAATGGAACAGCAAGGATTTGCGGAATAAGTCCATATAATAATAAAGAGAGGGTGATTTCTCGCCCTCTGACTTTTCAGGTTCTCTCTTTATGGTGGAGACTCACCAGCTTTTTTAGGTTCTCCCTTTGTGGTGGAGACTCACCGCTTTTTTAAGTTCTCCCTTTATGGTGGAGACTCACCAGCTTTTTAGTTCTCTCTTTATGAAAAAGATTCACTAATTTTTGAAATTTCAAATTTCTATTATATTATACTCATAAAGATAATTATCAGCAACATTTTTTCTGCGCAATTTTCGTCAAACATTAAGACAAAAAATCATTTTGTGTTTTCTTAAAATCCATGATATATTCTTCTTATATTTTCATCTAATTTTACAAGCAAAAACTCACTTCAAACGAAAGGATTTTTATATTCATGGACTTCTACAAACGCGCCTCCATCGTCTGCCAAAACATCCCTTACGGCACCGTCGTCACCTACGGTCAGATTGCCCTCCTCTGCCAGAAACCCAAAAACTCCCGTCAGGTAGGCTACGCCCTCCGCACCGGCAAACTCGACCCAAACATCCCCGCCCACCGAATCCTGAACGCCTCCGGCATTCTAAGCGGCGCCACCTCTTTCGAAACCTACGACCAGCAAAAAATCCTTCTCGAAAGTGAAGGAGTAACTGTCATCCGCACAGACAAGGGATGGAAAACCGACCTCAAAAAATATCAGTGGAAAACTACCCTTGACGATGCTTTGTATTTTGAAAGTGTATTTAAGCAAAATAACATATAAACAAAACAAGTAAGTTCTCTGCTTATTGTTTTTTACAGTTAAAACAGAAAACTTACTTGTTTATACCATCATTTATTCCAGTATCTCTCCAGCTTTATAACATTCTGCAATATAATCACGTGACTGATAATAAAAATCCGTATTATAGTCCGATATACTTTCATCTATCCAGGAATGATATACTTCCCATACCCCTTTCATAATCTTCTGATCCTGATAACAATCTTCAATCACCCGTTCATAAACTTCACCGATCGTCCAATAATCCGGAACACGATACCTGCACTCTCCAACATTATCAAACTCACCCTCTGAAATCTGACATTCTTCTACAAATTCTGATGCAACCTTCTCAATTGGTTCACAATGAAAAACATCCGCATAGTCATAAATCCGCTCCAGTGTTTCTCTCCCCATCAAATCCAGAACCATACAACGTTTCTGTTTCCGAATACGCCCTACATATTCAATCAAACTACACGTATAAAATAAATTGCTGTTATTTCTTGTTCCCATAAACTTCCTCACTTCCCATAAATGTTAATGTATCTAATGCAGAAATTGTATGACAACTAATCTGATGCGTTGGATGATTAAACTTTGCAAGCTCCCAGAATGCAGCCCTTGTTATTTTCCCATCCACAAAAGCCTGTACATAATTGAAGATTGTATCTTCAACCATAGGTCCCTCTACAATATCATAAGTATGCGATTTTCCCGTTCTGCATGCTGCAATAAAATCAAGCCATTCATCCGTCATTTTTTCAAACTTCAAATACTTCAATGCAGGATTCGGAATATAATCATAACTATTCACATATCCCTTTTTCCCATATCTGGTCGCCCACCGTTCTGCCTGTTCCTTATAAACAGTACAATAAAAACCGAAATAAAAATCTTTATTAAAAACCGCTCTTCTCACCTCAGGAAATCTAACGATTTCTCTACTTCCATGAAACAACACCATCTAAATTATGACCTCCCCTTCCTAATTTTATAATCACTGTATGTACTCATGTCATAAGTATATATCATCCCCTACCCTTCCACAACCACCCCAAGAAGAAATTGGCTCCACCCAATTTCTTCCAACAAACTCATTCTTCTAGCACATCCAATAATCAGCGTGAAGCAGCATCTCTCTGCAGGTGAATTTGGAGGGGGCTTAGTAACTCTTAGGTGGGGGAAATTCGCGTTATGAAGAAAAATAGCAACCTGTCTGAGCGGAGTCTGCAACGGAGCGAGTTTTGCATTTTTCTTCATGCTTTTAGCGGATTTTCCCCACCTTAGAGTTACTTAGCCCCTGGAACTGAACCTGCAGAGAGATGCTGCTTCGCGCGTCCCTTATTGTCTGTGTACGCCCCACACCAACAAACTTCCCCCAAATACTTACAAAAACCTCTTGACTTTCAAAACAAACAGCGTTAAAATTGCTTTAGCTTTTTAAACAGCTAAACCTATAACGCATAAATTCAACGAAGGGAACCAGTAAAAACAGTCCCCCTGTCCTCAGAGAACTGCAGTCCGGTGAAATGCAGTGACAGACCTGTTTCGAATATCATCCCCGAGAAGGAAAGCCGAACCCTTGAATACAGCCATCACAGATATTGCCGTATTCACAGTAAGCTTCCCCGGCCGCCCCCCGTTACAGGAGCCGCGTATATCGGTACGTTGCAGAATCGTACTTGTTTCAAAGGTGAAACAGGGTGGTTACGGAATATCATATGTCCGTCCCTGCGTGGGGCGGACTTTTTTTATGTTATAGGAAATTACTCCATAATATTCCTATAACATAAAAAAGCCCTGACACACGAGACATACTTTCTTTTCCAGGCTGTCGATCTGAAACCGAAACACCACTTCTGTTTTTCGCAGACAACAGAATTCACCACAGATGAAAAATGTAACTAATTACATATTATAACCATTACATTCCATCTGCCTTGAATCTGCTCCAAATTCCGAAAAACAGCAGTAAATTTTTTGAGAGGAGTAGAGAGCATGAAAATCTACAAAAAAATCATGAACGCACTGGCTGCAGTAGAAAAGATCGTCCTTGTGATCTCCACACTACTGATCCTGGTGCTGACTGTGGGAAACGTATTTTCCCGTAAAGTCATCCACCGTTCCTGGTCCTTCACAGAAGAACTTGTAGTAGCGGTATTCGTACTCATCACCCTGCTGGCAGCCGCACTGGCCTGCCGCGAAGGAGAACTGGTCAGCCTGACACTGGTCACAGACCGTCTTCCAAAGAAGCTGAAGAAACCATCCGTGATCCTGATCACAGTCCTGAGCATCATCTTCAGCGTCATCCTTTTCAAATACGGAATGGACAAGGTAATCACTCAGCTTCAGAATGGAAAAAGAACCTTCGTATTAAACTGGCCTGAATGGATCTTCTGGTCCTTCGTACCCATCGGTGCAGGATGCATGATCCTTCACTTCATTGAATTCTGTCTGGACTTCTGCTGCAAAACCGACAGCGCCAAAAATACCGACAACAGCACAAAAAGTAACATGAACACAATCACAACAGACAAAAAGGAGGCCAAATAAATGATCAGTGCAATCTTATTTATCTCCTTCTTCATATTCCTGATCCTGGGTGTACCCATCGGAATCTGCCTCGGACTTTCCTCCGTATGCGCAATCCTCTACTCCGGTACATCTCTGACGATCGTAGCAACCAACATGTACTCAGGAATCAGTAAATTCCTGCTCCTGGCAATCCCATTCTTCGTACTGTCAGGAAACATCATGGCAAAAGCCGGTATCTCCAAGCGACTGATCAAATTCGTTGATACCTGTGTAGGGCACAAAAAAGGCGGTATCGCCATCGTATGTGTTATCGTAGCCTGCTTCTTCGGCGCCATCTCCGGTTCCGGTCCTGCAACTGTTGCAGCCCTTGGCGCCGTACTGATCCCTGCAATGGTAGAACAAGGCGGTTTCTCCGCACCATTCTCCACAGCACTGATGGCAACCTCAAGCTCCATCGCCATTGTTATCCCGCCAAGTATCGCCTTCGTTGTATATGCCTCCATCACAGGCACATCCATCGCAGATATGTTCATGGCAGGTATCGTACCAGGTCTTCTTATGGGCGTGGCACTGGTAATCGTAGTAATGCTGGAAGCAAAGAAACACAACATCAAACCATCCAGAGAAAAAGCCTCAGGCAAAGAACGCTGGGACGCTTTTAAAGATGCTTTCTGGGGATTCCTGATGCCGATCATCATCCTGGGCGGTATCTACGGCGGTATTTTCACACCAACAGAAGCAGCAGCCGTATCCGTTGTATACGGACTCTTCGTAGGTATGGTCATCTACCGCGAAGTTTCCATCCGCGATATGTTTGACATTCTGGTAGACTCAGCAAAGACAACCGGCGGTATCATGCTCATCGTAGCAAGTGCCTCTCTGTTCTCCTTTGTATGTACCAAATTCGGTATTGCAGATGCAGCCTCCAATTTACTTGGAAGCATCGCACATAACCAGTTTACCTTCCTGCTGATTGTAAATATCATCTTCCTGATCGCAGGATGCTTCATCGATGCAAACTCCGCTATGTACATCTTCATCCCGATTATGCTTCCTGTATGTAAGGCTCTTGGATACGATATAGTAGCATTCGGTGTTATGGCAACTGTAAACCTTGCAATCGGACAGGTAACTCCTCCTGTAGGTGTAAACCTTTTCGTAGCAATCAGCATCAAGATCAAAAAAGGTCTGGAAGTTACTCTGCAGGAGATCTCAAGGGCAGTTGTGCCAATGATCGCAGCCTGCGTTGCAGTTCTTCTGATCGTTACATACATCCCGATTACCTCCACCTTCCTTCCGAAAGCTCTTGCAAAAGAAGGCTCCTACACAGGTGATCAGTCCTCCGCTTCCTCAGATACAGCTTCCAAGGATGCTGGAGACGGCAATAACTCATTCGACACAATCGCAGATTACAGCGACCTTGACTGGCCAGAAATGACCTGGAACTTCGCTTGCTCCACTACTGAAACAAGTACCTGGGCTGACGGCGGACGTAAGTTCGGTGAACTGATGGAAAAAGCCACAGGCGGCAAAGTTAAAGTCAATATTTACGCTGCTGACCAGCTGACAAACGGCAACCAGTCTGAAGGTATTCAGGCTCTGATGAATGGTGATCCGGTTCAGATCTCCATGCACTCCAACCTGATCTACTCCGCTTTTGACCCACGTTTCAACGTTGTTTCTCTTCCGTTTGTCTATGATTCTTATGATGACGCAGATGCGAAATTCGACGGCGAAGCTGGTGAAAAGCTGAAAGAAATCCTCAGTGAGTACGGACTCCACTGCATGGGTATTGCAGAGAACGGTTTCCGCGAAATCACAAACAGCAAACATGAAATTAAATCAGTAGACGATATGAAGAACCTGAAGGTTCGTGTAGCAGGCTCCAACCTTCTGATGGAATGCTACAAGAGATGGGGCGCTGATGCCACCAACATGAACTGGTCAGAAACCTACACAGCACTTCAGCAGAACACTGTTGAAGGTCAGGAGAATCCACTTCCTGCTATCGACGCTGCAAGTGTCCAGGAGGTTCAGCCTTACTGCTCTATGTGGGATGCAATCTATGACTGTCTATTCTTCTGTATCAACGAAGACATCTACAATGGTCTGACACCAGAGCAGCAGAAAGTTGTTGACGAAGCAGGTCAGAAAGCAGTTGAATACGAGCGTTACATCAACCGTTCCGGTGATGACGAAATCAAAGAACGCTGGGCAAGCCAGAATGGTGTAACAATCACAGAAAAAGAAGATATGGATATCGACTCCTTCAAAAAGGCAGTTGACGGTATCGATGACTGGTTTGTAAACGAACTGAAGAGCCAGGGCTACGACGATGCACAGGATCTGGTTGACCTTTTCACAAAGGATTCCTTCAACACAGTGGAAGATTACAGTGATCTGGACTGGCCGGAAACAACCTGGAACTTCGCATGCTCCACTACTGAGACAAGTACATGGGCTGACGGCGGACGTAAGTTCGGTGAACTGATGGAAAAAGCTACAGGCGGCAAAGTTAAAGTCAACATTTACGCAGCCGACCAGCTGACAAACGGTAACCAGTCCGAAGGTATTCAGGCTCTGATGAATGGTGACCCGGTTCAGATCTCCATGCATTCCAACCTGATTTACTCCGCATTCGATCCACGTTTCAATGTTGTTTCTCTTCCATTCATCTATGATTCTTATGATGATGCTGATGCGAAATTCGACGGCGAAGCCGGTGAGAAGCTGAAAGAAATCCTCGGTGAATACGGACTCCACTGCATGGGTATCGCAGAAAACGGTTTCCGTGAACTGACAAACAGCAAACATGAAGTGAAAACTGTTGACGATATGAAGAACCTCAAAGTTCGTGTAGCCGGTTCCAACCTTCTGATGGAATGCTACAAGAGATGGGGTGCTGATGCTACTAACATGAACTGGTCTGAAACTTATACAGCACTTCAGCAGAACACTGTTGAGGGTGAGGAGAATCCACTTCCTGCTATCGACGCTGCAAGCGTTCAGGAAGTTCAGCCTTACTGCTCTATGTGGGATGCAATTTATGACTGTCTGTTCTTCTGTATCAACGAAGACATCTACAACGACCTGACACCAGAACAGCAGGCTGTTGTTGATGAATGCGGACAGAAAGCTGTTGAGTACGAACGTTACATCAACCGTTCCAGCGATGATGAGATCAAAGAACGCTGGGAATCCAAAAACGGCGTAACCTTCACAGAAAAAGCCGATATGGATATCGACTCCTTCAAGGAAGCTGTTGACGGCGTTGACGAGTGGTTCGTAAACGAACTCAAGAGCCAGGGCTACGACGACGCCCAGGATCTGGTTGATCTGTTTACAAAATAACACCTTTATCCAATTAGAAAAGTTAATATCTCCATAAAAATAAAAGAACAGGGTATGAAGTTTCATCAAATAAAGATGAGCTTCATACCCTGTTTAATTATTTATATAATTTAAGTATTAGAACATAAAGTACTTGATATCTTCTCTCTTTAACGTTATACTGAACTGGTATAATTGAACAGACTCCGGATGCGAAGTTTCTACCCTTGCCCTCCAGTTTTATGAAAGGAGGGGATGCCTGATGAACACAATGGAAGTTCTTACTTTATTATTAGTAATCTTTACGGCATTGACTTACATAGATCAACATAAAAAGAAATAAGCATCCAACTTTGGGCGGTGGGATGCTTAAATTCTTTTCACATTAATTTTACCGAGGGCAACCGGAACTAGCTTCCGGTCAACTTCTAAGTAGATTATACAATGGAGCACTTGAATTTTCAAGTGCTCTTTTATAACAATTCAGATAGGATTCCACATGTGTTGATTCAATCGGATATTCGCAATCCGCTTTCGCTACTTGCTCATAACCAAATAACTGCTTCGCAGTTTATCAGAAGGGGCTTGTACCCCTTCTGATACAAGCAAGTCCCCACCCACTGCTTATTGCTCTTCGCAATTGAAGCAGGGGACTTACTTGATTTGGTTAAAACAAAGTGAACTGCAACTTTCATATTTTCAGATAAGACCTTATCTTCTCTTCCTGCAAATCCTCACCAATTACAATCAAAACCTCCTGCCCTACATGAAGAGGACGGATCGTAATTTCATTCTTAGTAGCATTTAATTCAATCCACTTTTTCCAATTTTTCTCCGTCTGAACAGACTTTCCAGAAATTCCATCACCATCATCCACTCTCATAAATCCTTTCATACGAAATACATGTCCGCATTCCGAATCAGACAGAATCTTCTCTGCCGCTTCCCGCAGTTCCTTCTCGGTCATTTTCACATTCATATAATACAGAGAAGTAAACGCCTCATCCGCTTCGAGCTCCGGTTTCCGATAAGTTGACATCTCATATCCACAGGACGCAATCCCGGCAAAGTCCTCTTTCGACATTTCATCCCAGTTTTTGTGGATAACATTACCCATTTTATCCATATCCTGTTCCGTATTTTCCTTACCTAAACCGCCAAATCTCCTGCGACAATGCACCTTCTCCAGCGCCCGATTTACATGATCAATTGTCCCCTGAATTTCCTCCGGTGAAGCCTCCTGGCTCTTGCTCATCACGATACATCCCGCATCTGCCACCTCAGAAGCCAGAATAAAATCCGCCTCATCCGACAGATCATTCTCCAGCCTGGAATCCACGATCGCAATCACATTTCCAATCTGGTACCAGCGATTCAGTGGTTCTTCATGAAGGATATCAAAGAACTCATCCACATCAAAAATCCCCGACGGTTCCACGATCACACGATCATATCCGCACATTCCCATAGCAATCAGCTTCGTTTTAAACCGTCTCCTGTGACAGTCCTTGTCACACCCACCGGAAATCATCTCCAGCTCACAGTTATCTCCCATCAGATCCTGAAGCAACATCATATCCACATTCACTGCCCCATAATCATTCTCAAGTATTCCAATATTATTTCCTTCATCCATCAGATACTTCGCATACTTCCTGATAAACGTCGTCTTCCCCGACCCCAGAAAGCCTGTGATTAAATCTACCTTAACCATTCGTTGTTTTCCATTCCTTTCGTAAACTTATATCGCATAATAATTGATAATTTTTTATCTGAATTTTTCATAAACAATCTCCATAATTTTTTATTATAACGGAAAACTTAAGTAATAACAATGGACTAACAGAACAACAAATTAACTTAAATATATTCCTTCCATAGTATAAGGGCGCAGCAGACCTTATCTGTCTGCCACACCCTTATACGCATACCTTTTAATCCATATAACTCTATATAAAAGTAATCCTTTAAGATAACTCCAGCTTACCAGTATAAAGCTGATAATAAGTTCCTTTTAACTTAATGAGGTCTTCATGGTCACCTCTTTCAATGATCTTACCATGATCCAGTACGATGATGGCATCGCTGTTTCTGATGGTTGAGAGTCGATGGGCGATTACGAATACGGTACGGCCTTTCATCAGGTTATCCATACCTTTCTGTACGATACTCTCTGTACGGGTATCGATACTTGAAGTTGCTTCATCCAGGATCAGTACCGGCGGGTTGGCTACGGCTGCTCTGGCGATAGAGAGAAGCTGGCGCTGTCCCTGAGAGAGTTCCTCGCCGTCACCGCTTAACATGGTGTCATATCCATTCGGAAGCATCTTGATGAACTGGTCTGCATGAGCCAGTCTTGCTGCCTCGTATACTTCCTCATCTGTCGCATCCAGTTTACCATAGCGGATATTTTCCCTAATAGTTCCAGTGAACAGATGAGTATCCTGAAGTACAATTCCCAGAGAACGTCTGAGGTCGTCTTTCTTAATCTTCGTGATGTTGATTCCGTCGTAACGGATCTTACCTTCCTGAATATCGTAGAAACGGTTAATCAGGTTTGTGATGGTTGTCTTACCGGCACCGGTAGAACCTACGAAAGCAAGTTTCTGTCCTGGTTTTGCAAAGAGACTGATGTCTTTCAGAATTACTTTATCCGGGTTATAACCGAAAGTAACATCTTCGAAACGTACATCTCCTGTCAGCTCTGTGTAGCTTACAGAACCGTCTGCGGAATGCGGATGTTTCCATGCCCACATACCTGTTCTTTCTTTGCATTCTATGATGTTTCCATTGGCATCTTTCTTCGCATTGACAAGTTCTACATAGCCTTCATCCTCTTCCGGTTCCTCATCAATGAGCCTGAAGATTCGTTCTGCACCAGCCAGAGCCATAACGATTGCGTTAAACTGCTGTGCCACCTGCATAAACGGCTGTGTGAAGCTCTTTGTAAACTGCAGATAGGAAGCCATGACACCAAGAGTGATGCCGCCGACTCCTGTTACAGATAGAAGTCCGCCAAGTACAGCTGTTAAAACGAACTGCAGGTTACCAATGTTACCAATTACAGGTCCCATCATGTTACCGTATTTATTGGCATTTGCAGAACTTTCGAAAAGTGCTTCGTTGAGTTTGTCAAATTCTTCTTTGGACTGCTCTTCGTGGTTAAAAACTTTTACAACTCTCTGTCCGTTCATTCTCTCTTCCACGAAACCAGTCACGTCTGCCAGAGATACCTGCTGGCGGATGAAGTATTTACCACTGTTAGAACCGATTTTATTCGTGACCTTCAACATGACGAAAATGATCACAACTGCCAGAATTGTAAGCAGCGGGCTTAACACCAGCATGGAAATAAATGTAACAATGATCGTAAACAATGCCATCAATGCCTGCGGAATCGCCTGGCTGATCATCTGTCTCAATGTGTCGGTATCGTTGGTATAAAGACTCATAATGGATCCGTTTGTGTTCTGATCGAAGTAGCGGATCGGGAGAGTCTGCATATGTTCAAACATATCGTCACGGACACGTTTCAGCACGCCCTGACCGATATAAACCATTGTTCTGGTATAGATAAATGTAGCAATTACACCAAGAAGGAAAATACAGCCAAGAACGGAAAGCGCCTTATACAGTTCTGCAAAGTTCGGATCTGTCTGTCCGATCAGCGGAATGATAAAATCATCCAGCAGGAATTTCAATGACAGAGAAACAGAAATGCTGGCTACTGAACTGATAAAGATACAGATAAACACAAGGATAAACTGTGCTTTATAAGTTGCTGTCATATATTTCAGAAGTCTTTTGGCAGTTTTGATGGTATTCTGATCTAATTTTTTCTTCTTATTCATCGTCTCCGCCTCCTTTGACCTGTGATTCATATACTTCTCTGTAAATATCGTTTGTCTTAAGCAGTTCTTCTGATGTTCCCACACCTACGATCTTACCGTCATCCAGTACGATAATCTGGTCTGCATCCTCAATAGAAGAAACTCGCTGTGCAATAATGATCTTTGTTGTGTTCGGGATTTCCTCTCGAAAAGCCTTACGGATCAGGGCATCTGTTCTGGTATCTACCGCGCTGGTAGAATCATCCAGAATCAGAATCTTCGGTTTCTTAAGAAGTGCTCTGGCAATACACAGACGCTGCTTCTGTCCACCGGATACGTTGTTACCGCCCTGAACGATCATAGTATTATAGCCATCCGGGAATTCACTGACGAATCCGTCTGCCTGTGCAAGCTTACAAACTCGCTGAACTTCTTCATCACTGGCATGTTCATCACCCCAACGGATGTTTTCATAAATACTTCCGGAGAAAAGCACGTTTTTCTGCAATACCATGGAAACCTGGTCACGCAGTACTTCCAGATTGTAATTGCGGACATCTACGCCGCCAACCTGTACATTTCCCTTCGTGACATCATAGAGTCTCGGAATCAGCTGTACCAGAGTAGATTTGGCACTACCGGTTCCACCGATGATACCTACTGTCTGGCCTGATTTAATATGAAGATTTACATCCTTCAGGGAAAGGTTTCCGCCTTCTCCTGCATAGCTGAAATCTACATGATTGAAGTCAATAGAACCATCTGCCACTGTTTTTACTGCATCAGCCTTATCCTGCATTTCCGGAACTTCATCCAGAACTTCAATGATACGGTCTGTAGATGCCTGTGCGATCATAATCATAACAAATACGAAAGTTACCATGTTCAGGGACATCAGAATCTGAAGTGCATAAACGATAACACTTGTCAGTTCACCAGTCTCCATGCCGCCGAGAACGATTCCTCTTCCACCGATGGCAACAATGATAATAATTACGGTATACATCATAAACTGCATAACCGGAGCATTCCATGCAACAATCTTCTCTGCTTTAGTAAAGAGGTTGTAAACGTATTTGGAAATTCCATGGAATTTCTCGATCTCATGGTCTTCTCTTACGAATGCCTTAACTACGCGGGATGCATTTACATTTTCCTGTACAGAATTGTTCAGGATATCGTACTCATCAAATACTTTGATGAAATGCGGATGTGCTTTCTTTGCAATGAAGATCAATGTACCGCCCAGAAGCGGAACTACGACCAGGAAAAGTAAAGCAACTTCCTTGTTAATGGTCAGTGTCATGATCCATGACAGAATGATCATAAACGGTGCTCTGGCAAGGAGACGTATGCTCATCATATATGCCTGCTGCACGTTCGTGATATCTGTAGTCAATCGTGTGACCAGACCTGAGATTGAAAAGTGGTCGATATTCTTGAAGGAGAAATCCTGCACCTTGTAAAAAATATCATGTCGTAAATTCTTTGCATATCCTGCTGCCGCAACTGCCGCCATGTTTCCGGCCTGTACACCGAAGAACAGAGAAAGCATTGCCATGACAACAAGGATGACTCCTCGCTGGATGATATAGCTCATATCGCCGTTTGCGATACCTACGTCGATGATCTTCGCCATTTCCAGCGGAATCAGAACTTCCATCAGTACTTCCAGGATTACAAGGATCGGAGCCAGTACAGACTGCTTCCTGTATTCCCGGACGGAACTTAAAAGTTTCTTATTCATCTTTGTCGATGTCCTCCTTATTCTTTATAATTGTTACCTCTCATTACTTTTTATGTTCACAATGTTCTTCTTTACCATGAACATCATCAACTTCCTGTGACTGTCTCTTTTTCTCCTGATCTGCCAGACAATTACATACGCTTCTGCGATTTTCATACATCTGCCACAGAACCTGTTTGCACAGCTCCACATCTTCTTTCGGGATTCCCCGAACCATTGCCTCTTCATTTTCCTCGATGCTCTTAAGAATTGCCGGGCGGATGTTCTCTGCCTTTTCGGTAGGGACAATCCGTTTCAGACGTGCGTCCTGTCTGGCACTCTCTCTGTAAATATAGCCATTCTTCTCCATCAGCTTCAGAATTCCGGTCGCTGTTGGCTTTCTGACCTGAAATTCCTCTTCAACATCTTTCTGATAAAGATCCCGATGCATCGTTTCGAGAAGAATGAATTTCAGCACATGCTTCTGCATCGTTGTCAGATCATCATTCTCTATCACTTCGGTCGGATTATGCCGCCGCATGGAATGTGACAAAATTTGGATCAGCCTGCCAACATGCATATCCTTTAGTCTCTGTTTCATTTCTTCCTCTATCGCTCCTGCACCTCCTGTCAGTCAGATATTTGTAATCCGCTTCATTACTTTCTGATTTATAGCAAGCTGATAAAATCCCACCTCTTCAGAATACCAGTACATAGAATCCTGAAAGTGGGAAGTTTTATGGCTTTCCATTTAGTTAGTACCCTAACTATTTTTTCATTATAATGATGCATATGTGGAATGTCAATCATTTTTATCGTTACTGTTCACTCCGTTCACAGTAACTTTGCCAAAATTCATTCCAGATTGCCTGCGGCAATGGAATTTTGGCTTGTATGTCTCGGGATTTTGGCATATTCATGCCAAAACACCTCGCGGGATAGTGCTATGTGAACAGTAACTTTTTATCAATAACAATTTGTATTTTTTATAATCCAGAAATTGCGTCTGCCCGGAAAGTATGTTAATATTGTTTCACTGAGTACAGCGATAAAATACAAAAGTCCGAAAATAATATTCTGTAAAATCAGATGGATTCCGGACTATGTTTAATAACAAAGGAGGATTTTTATTATGTATATTACATGTCTTGACGTAGAAGGTGTATTGGTGCCGGAAATCTGGGTTGCATTCGCAGAAGCCAGCGGAATCCCGGAACTTAAGAGAACTACCCGTGATGAGCCGGATTATGATAAATTAATGAACTGGCGACTTGGCATTCTGAAAGAACATGGTCTCGGACTGAAAGAGATCCAGGATGTTATCGCAAAAATTGACCCGCTTCCAGGTGCTAAGGAATTTCTGGATGAACTTCGTTCCTTCTCTCAGGTCATCCTGATCAGTGATACTTTCACACAGTTTGCTGCACCTCTAATGGAAAAGCTTGGCAGACCAACACTGTTTTGCAACACTCTTGAAGTTGCAGACAGCGGTGAGATCACCGGCTTCAAGATGAGAGTGGAACAGTCCAAATTAAGCACTGTCAAGGCTTTACAGTCTATCGGATTTGATACGATCGCAAGTGGTGATTCCTACAATGACCTCGGTATGATCCAGGCAAGTAAAGCCGGATTCCTTTTCAGAAGCACTGATAAGATCAAAGCCGATTACCCGGATATCCCGGCATATGAAGCTTATGATGAATTACTGTCAGCTATTAAGAATGCTATGGAATAATTGACGGAAATCCTAGTGTGCCGACAAGTTGATTCTTGAAGCAATCTTGCAGGATAAATTTTCTTATTTCAAGGCGGAGGAGAGAGGCGTAGCGGTGGCTACGGCGACCGACGACAACGCGGAAATAAGGAATTTAGACGCAAGATTGTTCGAGAAATCAACTTGTCGGTACACTAGAAACTAATTATTTTGAAACATTACTCAAAAATCAATCAATAGCAATTTCGTATTGTAAATAATTTCCAGTTATTACAAAAACCATCATACATTCCCAATAACATCGAAATATTTTTTCGTTGCATCGGTTCTGTATGATGGTTTTTTATAAATTCACACAATATATCTCAGGATTTTAGAAGATCCAAAAACGCTTACTATTTTTACTATTTCGTTATCCCGTATTTCTCTTTAAACTGCTCCGCCGAACATGGCTTGCTGTAATAATATCCCTGAATATAATCCGGTTTCATTTTAGTGATCGATTCCAGTTCTTCTTTCGTCTCAATCCCCTCTATCACAACTTTAAGGTTCAGGCTATGTATCATATCTATAATATAATCTAACAGTTTATGTTCATATTCGTTCTTTAACGCCTGCATCGTAAAGCTGCGGTCAATCTTCACCGTATTCGGAGAAAGTCTTCCGATATTTTTCAGGTTCGAATATCCCGTACCGAAATCATCCATCGCGATACAGACACCAATCTTCTTAAAACTCTCCCACATGTGCCGGACATTCTTGGATGTCTCCAGATCTCCGCCAACATCATTAACGACCAGATATTCAATATAATATACGTCAAAAGTCTGAGTAAATTTTCATCTACAGTTCCCTTCAGGAATTCTTATATCAATCCGGCTACAGTTCAAACGCTTTCTTTATGCTGTCATAATGCAGAAATTTTCCTTCTGCCGCAAACGCCTTAATCTCATCAACTGTAGCAAACATATATCCGTCTGTTTCCTCTGTCTGTAGATGCAGATTCTTCTCGTCAATGTCCATCACAAAGCGATACACATCCACGAAATAATTATCGCCCTCACCCGGGTTCTCTCTCTTATATGTAAAAAGATATCCACCTTCTGCACCACGTGCATCCAGACCTGTTTCCTCTTTTACCTCACGCAAAACAGCTTCGTAAGATTCCTCTCCCGCCTGAGCAGCTCCGCCGGATACTTCCCACCAGCCTGGTGCCCATGCTTTCGTCATTACGCGTTTTGTTATAAGGAAAGTTCCATCCGGTCTTGCAACCACACCCAGAACTGTCAGATGATATTCTCCATCCTTTAAGCACCAGTCATTTCTCTTCATTGTGCGTCCGGTCGGTTTCTTGTCTTTATCATAAATGTCCCAAAACTCCATGTTGATCTGTTTCCTTTCATTAATGTATTGCTACCCCTTCATTATACGGCTTTTCCCTGTCGTAAAGCAACTTATTTATGAAAAATAAACAAGATACCTGCAAAATATCCTTAAATTCCATGCATCCTTGCATTGAAATTAAAACAATTATTAAGTATAATTGCATTAGACAACTGTCACCATATGGAGGCAGTCATTTAAAGGAGGAATATTATTATGGCAACATGGAAAAATCTGGATACCCTTGCTTCTTACAGCAAACTTGCCGAACTGAAAGGTCACGTAAATATCGCTGACGCTATGGCAGGTGAGAAGGGTGCAGAACGTGTAGTGAAATACAGCGCACCAATGGCAGCCGGTTTAACTTACAACTATGCTGCAAAACAGGTGGATGAGACAGTTCTTGACGCACTTGCAAAACTTGCAGATGAGGCCGAACTTATCGACAAGTTCCAGGAATTATACAACGGCGCTGTAATCAATACAGGGGAGAAACGTATGGTTCTTCATCACCTTGCACGTACCCAGCTTGGTGAAGCTGTAGTTGTAGACGGTGTTGACAAACGTGAATTCTACGTTGCACAGCAGAAGAAAGCGGCAGCCTTTGCAAACAAAGTTCACACAGGTGAGATCACAAATGAAAACGGCGAGAAATTCACAACCGTAGTACAGATCGGTATCGGCGGAAGTGACTTAGGTCCTCGTGCATTATATATTGCTCTTGAGAACTGGGCAAAAGCAAACAACACATTCAAGATGGAAGCGAAATTCATCAGCAACGTAGACCCTGATGATGCAGCTGCTGTTCTTGCTTCCGTAGACCTTGCTCATTCTCTTTTCATCGTTGTATCCAAATCCGGTACAACTCTTGAGACATTAACAAACGAAGCATTTGTAAAGAATGCTCTCGTTAAAGCAGGATTAAATCCTTCCAGACATATGCTTGCTGTAACAAGTGAGACTTCTCCTCTGGCTAAGAGCGAAGATTATCTGACAGCAATCTTTATGGATGACTATATCGGCGGACGTTACTCTTCTGTTTCCGGTGTAGGCGGAGCAATCCTTTCCCTTGCATTCGGCCCTGAAGTATTTGCACAGATCCTTGACGGAGCTGCTGCTGAGGACAAGCTTGCTACAAACAAGAACATCCTTGAGAACCCGGATATGCTTGACGCCCTGATCGGTGTTTATGAAAGAAACGTACAGGGATATCCTGCTACAGCAGTTCTTCCATACTCTCAGGCATTAAGCCGTTTCCCTGCACACTTACAGCAGTGTGATATGGAGTCCAACGGTAAATCTGTAAACCGTTTCGGTGAACCTGTAAACTATGTGACAGGACCGGTTATCTTCGGTGAGCCAGGTACAAACGGACAGCATTCCTTCTATCAGTTATTACATCAGGGAACTGATATCGTTCCGCTTCAGTTCATCGGCTTTAAGAAGAGTCAGCTTGGTGTAGATGTTGATATCGAGAACAGCACAAGCCAGCAGAAACTCTGCGCTAACGTTGCAGCTCAGATCGTAGCATTTGCATGCGGTAAAGAAGACGAGAACCTCAACAAGAACTTCAAGGGCGGTCGTCCTTCCAGTATCATCGTAGGTGAAGAACTGACACCGGCTTCTCTTGGTGCATTACTTGCTCACTTCGAGAACAAGATCATGTTCCAGGGATTCGTATGGAACTTAAACAGCTTCGACCAGGAAGGTGTACAGCTTGGTAAAGTCCTTGCCAAACGTGTTCTTGCACACGACACTGACGGAGCACTGAAAGTATACAGCGATCTGTTAAACATCTGATTTGCAATTTTATAAAAATATATACGGGAAATCATTCTGATCTGGATGATTTCCCGCTTTTTTACTAAAGTCAATCGGATATTCGCAATTGAAGCAGGGGACTTTCTTGATTCAGTTAAGTATATCCTCTTCCTCAGTTGCAAAAAACCACCATACAGTCCCTATAAGATTCTGCATGATGGTCTTCCTGTCTTCTTTTAATTACGCTCCACAGAGCTTCTCCACAAATTCAGCTCTCGGCAATGGTCTGGAATAATAAAATCCCTGGATATCATCACAGCCCATTTCTCTCAGAAGTTCTACCTGATCCGCGCTCTCCACACCTTCGGCAATCACATTCATGCCAAGTCCATGTGCAAGAATTGTTATCTGCTGCACGATCATTCTTCCCTTATCTTGCCCGATACAGTCTATCAGACTCTTATCGATCTTCAATGTATTAAATGGCAGTTCACTTAATGTGATCAGAGAAGAATACCCGGAGCCAAAGTCATCCATGTGCAATGCAAATCCAGCATTTACCAGTCTCTCTGTAAAGTCTCTGATCTTCACATTATTCAATGTAGCCGTCTCTGTCAGTTCGATCGGCACACAGGAAAATGGAATTCCCGTTTCTTTTACGATGTCAACATAACGGTCTACAACGCCTGTATGATGAATACTTACACGTGACAGATTTACCGAGATTGGAACCAGTTTCTGTCCTTTCTCTATAAGTTCTCGCTGAAATTCACATACATATCTAAATATATATTCATCCAGTTTTACGATCAGGCCATCCCTCTCATATAGCGGAATAAAATCCCCCGGCATTACCATAGAGCCATCCGGATTGATCCAGCGTACCAGAGACTCTGCTCCTACAATTTTCTCTGTTTTTGCATCATATTTCGGCTGGAAATATGCTGCAAACTCTTTATCACGAATCGCACTGTCAAATCGGTTCTCCAGCTTTCTGTCAAACATCTGTTTCTGGTTTAACTCTTTCGTATAATATGCAATACTGTTCTCATAATTATCACGAATACTGCGGATTGCCATAAATCCTCTGTCACAGATTACGGAAACCGGTAACGAAATATCAATATCTTCATAAATTCCGTACTTAACCATAAGATTCGGAATCGGAGCATTCTCCGCAATTTCTTCTGTCACCCTCTTCATTATATCTAACGACAGATCCATATCCCCATAAGCAAGGCATACAAACTGATCACTTCCATATCTGGATATCAGACCATGCGGCATCATCTTTGCATATGTCCGGGCCAGATAACACAGAACCTGATCCCCGATCTTATCTCCATAACTGCTGTTAATCAGTTTAAAATCTCTGATGTCGGCAACTACCAGATGAAATTTCTCCTCCGCCTTAGCCTTTAGAAGTACTTTGGCATGATAGAAGAATGCCTGTCTGGTATAAATTCCGGTAAGTTCGTCATGTTCTACCGCTGTAAGTGTCAGCACAGACTCTCTTAACTTTATTACACTGTTGATTCTGCCCATTACAATTTTAAAATTATAAGGTTTCGGAATAAAATCAACCGCACCCAGATCCAGACACTGAATCTCCGCATCCTTCGAATTACTTCCGGTCATAACAATAACCGGTATCGTTGATAACACTTTATCCGTATTTCTCCGTCTAAGAAATTCAAATCCATCACACACCGGCATGCAGATGTCAAGTAATACTACAGATAATTCTCTGTAATATTCCCTGAGAATCTTAAGTCCTTCTTCCCCATTCTCCGCAAGAAGAACTTCAAATCTCTCTTCCAGAAAAGAAGAAAGAATTTCACGATTCAGTTCATTGTCCTCTACGACCAGAATCTTTCTCTTTGCTGGCGTTTTTCCCGGTTCCAGCAGTTTTACATTGTCAGAATCTTTTATCATACTTCTCTATTGCTCCCTTCAGACCGAAAAGCCAAACATTACTGTTCATTCCGTTTCCGGCAACAGCAAAACATCTCCGGATATGTCTGCCGGAGATGCTTAAAATTCATTGACGATCTGTTTGTTCTTCTAATGTATCTTAAAATAACCGGCCAGATGTATACTCTCGTTTCCTGTCAGAGTTTTCTACAATTTAGGCCTCGTAACCTCACAATTTTAATTATGCAAAATATCCTAAGTTATAAAAAAATCATACATGATATAAAATGTATTTTGGCTTCTTAATTTTACCTTATTCTGCATATTCTTTCAAGAGTTAATATGAAATCGGGGAAACTCTTTCGTTACTGTTGTTACTGTTCCACGCCACTATCCCGCGAACAGTAACATGACGTCCACAATTTGCAGACGTCACATTTCCAATTGCTACCGTTTTCTCTTTCCCGGTAGCTCATATAAAATTTATTCCATTACAGAATATCGCAGAACTTCTCTTCGTCAAGAGCAAACTCCATTTCATTACTGACGGAAAAAATATATCCATCGAATTCCAGAGTCTTAAAAAAACAGTTTTTCTCTGAAGATTTTCCGAGGATAAATCCATTCTCTGTCGGAATTACTTCAAACGAGTCCAGTGCAAGGCTCATTCCTTTTCCAGTCATCTTCATGTAGCTTTCTTTTAATGTCCAGAGTGTAAAGAATGCTCTGTTTTTGTCATCCGCAGATCTTATATATTCAAGTTCTGTGGAGTAGAAATAATGTTCTGCTACCTCAAGTGGCGCTTTACTGTTCTTTTCAATGTCACATCCGACTTCGCAGTCTGATAATACACCGACTACATAATCCCCTGCATGTGACACATTAAAAAAGAGGTTGTCCACAAATGGTTTTTCATTTTCGGAATACTTCAGATCATTTTCTGAAAATCCATTTTCATTAAGAATTTTCCTGATGATGATACCTGCTCCAAGACTTCTCTTCCGGTCATCAGGCTGAAGATACCTGATGACCTTTTTTCTTCGCCTCTCGTCAACCAGTTCGAGAAGCTTTTTATCCTGCAGCGGATCATTAAAATTCCTGATATTGATTCTGTATAATTTCATTTTATATCATCCATAAATCAAATTGCTGACCACTCAGTCCTCAGCAATACACTACATTACCTGAATATCTCGTAGAATAACGTTATATAAACATCAGCAATCCTTATATCTTATCTCTCGATTTCTATCTGCTGGTCAAATCCGGTAAGTCTGAAAATATCAAATACTTCATCCGAAACATTTATAATCTTAAATCCATCCTTACCCATCATCTTCTTATATGCAACGATTACCTGACGCAGTCCTGCTGAAGAAATATATTCAAGCTTTGCAAAATCAAACACGAGGCTTGTAATGCTATCCTCAAGTTCTGAAAGTGCCTCCTGTAACTGAGGTGCTGTCTGTGTATCAAGCCATCCGCTGATCTCCAGCGTTGCTTTATTTCCTTCTGTTTTCTTTACGATTTCCATGAAATGTACCTCCTTTTTTATCCAATTTAATCAAAGAACGTAAGTCTGTCAAGTGCTGCTATCGCACTTTCAAGATATTTATCATCCGTAACAGGCCATTTATAATCGAGTCGGTAAAGAACCTGTGCCGTAAATCGGTTACTATAATCCAATGTATAAATCTCATTTTCATTATGTGAAGTATACGCAATAAGTCCCGAAACAGCTTCAGAATCTTTATTACTCTTCGCAAACTCTTTTACAGTTGCCTCGAAATCCTCATCTCTTACAATATCAATCTTAAATCCATAATCGCGCATTGCATAGATCAGATCTGCCATGTAAATATGGTGGCTGTTGCAGGCATGAAATACAGTAAATCTCCTGTCTGTCTGCGCAAGCTTCAGAACTGCAAGGGCAGTGGAGTCAATAGGAGAAAATTCTGCGGCTTCATGCATACCTCCGATCGGGAACTTACCTACAGCCTTATATCCTCTCAGACTGCGCAGGAATCCGTTGGTAATAAAGTTAATCTGGAACTCACCATCAGAATCTCTGCTCATAAGATTTCCCACACGCATAATCTTTCCGTCAAGTCCGTCTGCGACAGCTTCAAGTACTGCTCTCTCGGCGAGGAACTTTGTACGGATATATTCATTCGTAATACTCTGTCCAATATACAGATCATTTTCACCAAAAAGTCTGGACATCGGCGGAACACCATTTGAACCTTCACCTGCAACGGAAACTGTAGAAATCTGAATCAGTCTGCGTCCATTATTTTTGCAGAAATCAACGAGATTTTCTACGCCATGCACGTTTATTTTCTCCAGGACATCACCTGCTGCAAAATGCTTTACGCAGGCTGCACAGTTAATGATCGTATTAAATTTATACGCAGAAAATCCATTCACTTCTTCTTTTGATGTAATATCGCCATCCACGCAAACAATACGCTCTTTGAACATTTCCCGATATGGATTGTCGAAATAGTACATCAGCATATTCATCATTCTCTTCTCCGATGATTCATATGCACCTTTACGTACAAGGCAGTAAACTTTGCCATCATAATTATCCAGATATGCTTTCAGAACATGTATTCCAAGGAAACCTGTCGCACCTGTGATCATGATGTCTCCGAGGTTTTCTTTCGTTATTCTGTCAACATTCTCTTCCACATTTCCGCTGATAACACTCTGTATTTTGCTGTAATTATATTTTGAAAATTCATTGTCACTCTGTACAGTTTCAGCTGCCCCGTCATCATCGACGATTGCTGAAAGTGCGCGAATCGTAGGATGTTTGAAAATATCTGCATACACGATTGAAATATTCTTTGAGAGGCACATGATTGCAACCTTTGAAGCAATAAGTGAAGAACCTCCCAGTTCAAAGAAATTATCATCTATTCCTACGTTTTCAATTCCCAGTGCTTTCTCAAATATCGCACAGAGTTCTGTCTGGACAGAAGTAACAGGTGCCATATATCCTGTTCTCTCGGTCTTTACTTCAGGTAACGGAAGTGCTTTTTTATCAATCTTACCACCCGGAGTGACAGGCAGTTTATCCAGGTAAACAAAGAATGATGGCATCATATAATCAGGAAGCAGTGGTTCCAGGAATGCTTTAAGCTCATCGTCCGGAATACTTTCACCTGTATAATAAGCCGTTATATATTTATTTCCACCTTTTTCGATGACTGTAACTGCAGACTCTTTTACAAGCTCATGTTTAAGGACAGCACCTTCAATTTCTCCAAGTTCAACACGATATCCTCTTATCTTTACCTGTGAATCAATTCTGCCAATGTACTCAATATTTCCGTCACCTTTCATACGGACCATATCTCCGGTTCTGTAAAGGCGTCTGTCCTCTTCGCATACAGAGAACGGATTCTCCACAAATACGGAAGCCGTTTTTTCCGGAAGATTATGATAGCCTCTTGCAATCTGTCTTCCTGCATGACACAGTTCACCTGCTTCTCCCACCGGAAGTCTGTTTAAATCTTTATCCACAATATAACTTCTGACATTCCTCTGAGATTTTCCAATCGGTATATTCTCATACTGTCTGTCAACCCGGAATTCTGTTGATGATACAGTATTTTCTGTCGGTCCATAACCATTGATCATTTGATAGGTACGGTTACGGTAATGCTTAAATTTCTCACCGCCAAGGGTGACAAATTTAAGATTCGGAGCATCCTCCAGCAGTTCTGCAACCAGCTCACCCATCTGTGTCGGGAAAGTTGCAGTAGTAATTTTTTCGTCTTTTATAAATTTACCAACTGCGATTGCATCTTTTCTTATACTCTCCGGCAGGATATATACGGATGCTCCTGCAGTAAGCGGTGCAAACAAATCTATCACTGATGCGTCAAAACAAAAACTTGCAAATTCAGCAACTACAAAATCCGGTGTTATTTTTCTTGATGCCACAACATATTCAATCAGATTCAGAAGATTTCTGTGTTCAAGCATAACGCCCTTCGGTTTTCCGGTTGAACCGGAAGTATAGATCATATATGCCAGATTCTCCGGCTTTGGAGCTGTGAGTTTTACAGAAAGCTGGAAATTCTTTGATTTTTCAGCAACATCATCAATACTTATCACATTTTTATCGTAAAAATCCACAAGATCTCGATACTGGCTGACCACAAGCAGATTATCTGCTCCCGAATCATTCAGCATATATTCAATTCTGCTCTGCGGATACTCCGGATCAAGCGGAACATACGCTCCACCGGCCTTCATAACACCGACATATGCGACAGCAAATTCTCTTGTTCTTCCACACAGGATACCGGCAGCTTTTTCCCTGCCAAATCCATTTTCCGTAAGATTCTGTGCAATGTAATCGGACATTTGGTCAAGTTCTCTGTAAGTGATCTCACCAGATTCATCTTTTATGGCAGGTCTGTCCGGATATTTTTCCACTGCTTCTCTGAACAGATCCACGAAAGTCTTTCCGGCATGATCAGGATCATTCTCCATTTCTGTCTGTTCCTCAAACATAAGTCTGATGTCTGATGGTTCAGATTCGCCAAGAATACCCTCCGCTGCAATCTCCAGATTATCTGCAAGATATTTCATCGTCTCTTCATTATACTTATCGCCTCTGTACTCGATATCAAAGACGAATTTATTTCTTTGAATGGAAATACTTACGGAAACAGGTGCTTTCGCTGCATTCAGCTGAACCGGTTCTTCCGAAGCAAACTCGCCGCCGATCGTATCGAACTCAAAGCTGTCTCCCTGATAAATAACCATTGCATCCGCTTTTATATTAAATTCACGGCTTATCTGTGAGAACGGATAAATATCATTATTCATAGAATCGATAAGCTGCTGCTGAACGCCTGTCAGACACTCTTTTGCACTGCCTGAAAAATCGCAGTAAACAGGAAGTGTTTTTACAAGCATACCTACTGTTTCTGAAAGTCTTGAGTCATTTCTTCCATGATAGATCGTCGTAAACACAGCATCTTTTCTGAAATTATATTTTCCAAGCGTAAGTCCGAAAACAGAAATGAAAAATACATTTTCCGTAATCTTATTCTTCTTACAGAAATCCTTTACACTCTGCACAGATATCCCTGATATCTCTTTACGGTAAGTTTCCGCCGTCGGAACCGAACCATTTTTGTCCGGGTAGAAGCTTATACTTCCTCCGGCGTTCTCAAATACTGATTTATAGTAATTCTCAGCATTCTTATAAACGTCACTCTTAAGCGCATCTCTGTTATCAAGCGCAAGATCATACGAAGTATACTTCTCTGCCTCAAGTTTCTCTCCGGCATATGCTCTGTTAATATCATTGATTATGATAGCGAGAGATGTGCCGTCTGCAATGATATGGTGAATATCCAGGAATAGATAATTTCCATCGCAGGTTCTGTAAATCTCAAATCTGAAAAGCTGCTCATTAAACAACATATATGGGCGAACCAGAGTCTCCCGGTTCATTCCATTAAAAATCTGTGTTCTGCATGGCAAATCATCATCACGTCTCTGAAGAACATCTCCGTTTTCATCCATGAACAGACGTGTTTTAAGGTAGGAATGTGTTTTAACCGTACTGTCGATTGCGCAAGCAAGTCTCTCAAGATCAACCCGTTTGTCAAGTTTCAGCAGATACGGAATGTTGTAAATGGTTGTTCCCATATTTGCAGTACATTCAATAAAGATACCTTCCTGCGTATTGGTAAGCGGGTAAACCTCCTGAATCTCTCTCTTTGTTTCTTTTCCTGCAGTTTTAACAAAGCTCTCCAGAGCCTGGATCGTAGGATTGTTTTTGATATCTGATGTCTTGATCACGATATCAAAAGCTTTTGAAATAAGAATGTTCAGCCTGATCGCAGTGATCGATGTAAGTCCCGCATCATAAATATCAGTTATAATTCCAAATTCCGTATATCCAAGTACTTCTGAAATACAGTCAAATAATTTCTGCTGAACGTCATTCTGCGGCTTAATGATTTCTGCGGCTTTTCTTTCCGGCTTTGGAAGCTCTTTCTTATTGACTTTCTGATTCTGATTCAACGGAATCTTATCAATCTGCATGGTTACAGCCGGAACCATATACGGCGGCTTTGTTTCTCTAATGAAATCATTTAATGAATGTATATCCACTTTCTCATCAGATACCACATATGCAGCAATATATTTTCCACCGGATGTCTCATCAAACGCAACAACTGTCGCATCTTTGATTCCTTTATATCTTCTGATGACTTCTTCCACTTCTGAAAGTTCGATTCTGAATCCTCTGATCTTAACCTGGGAATCCTTTCTGCCTATGATCTGGATATTTCCATCCGGAAGATATCTCACAACGTCACCGGAATGATACAATACTTCATATCCTTCAGTATCATCATAAATATTTCTGGTGTATACTTCGGCGGTTTTCTCCGGCTTATTGAGATATCCTCTGGAAACCTGCCAGCCTGCTATCATCAGTTCGCCGCAGGCACCGTACGGAAGCATATGTCCAAACTTATCTGCCACGTAAAGTCTGACATTATCGAGTGCCTTTCCTATCGGAACATTATTATAATATTTATCAATCTCAAATACTGTTGTAAAGATTGTATTCTCCGTAGGTCCATAAGCATTGAACAATTTAAAATTCTTCGGCGGTTCACATGGAACAAGCTTTTCACCACCGACAGAAAGAGTCTTCAGACTCTTGCAGTCCATCTCCAGTGCAAACTGTCTTCCAACCTGGGTTGTCATAAATGCATTCGTAATGCCATTTTCTTCAAAATAATTATTGAGTCCGATAAAGTCAAGCCGGATCTCTTCCGGAATGATATGAAGTTCGGCTCCATTCACGATTGCACCATAAACATCCATCATAGACGCATCAAATCCAAATGAAGCATATGCAGCTATTTTGGAATCAAAACCAATTTCGTAATATTTCTTAAACCAATGGCAGAAAGCAGTAATGTTTCCATATTCAAGCATACATCCCTTCGGGACGCCCGTTGAGCCGGATGTATAAAGCAGAATAAATAAGTCATGCAGAGACGGTTTCCTCAGCTGGATATCTGTATCTTCCAGCTGCATGGTGTCTTCTAACTGCACAATTTCATCCGTAAACAGGATTTTTCCTTTATATCCGTCCACTAACGGCAGGAGTTCTCTGTCAGCAATGAGAAGTTTCGCAGAGGAATCCTCTAACATGTACATCAGTCTGTCTTTCGGATACGTCGGGTCAAGCGGCTGGTATGCTGCTCCGGCCTTGATTACACCCAGCGGTGCGATTGCCATATACTCACAACGCGGAATCAGAATTGATACAACCTCTTCCCTGTCAATTCCAAGGGATAAAATATATTTTCCAAGTCTGTCGCTGAGTTTATCAATTTCTTTATATGTATATTTTCTGTCCTTATATACTACAGCAATCTGATCTGGCACTGCCTGTACGATCTCATCAAACATATCAGAAATTGTTTTGCTTCTGTCATAATCACATTCTGTATGATTAAACTCTGCAATCTCATCTGCTGCATTCCGGGAAAGAACAGATACTTCTGAAACATACTTCGCTTTAAGCATAGATTTCATCGCAGCCTCATATGCTTCAAGCATACCATTAACAAAAGCTTCGCTGTACATATCACTTCGGTATTCTGCGGTAAGCACATATTCATTGTTATAATCTCTTACTTGAATAAGCAGCGGCATTTTTGCCATATCAAGGGAGAGGTCATCTCCTTTTGCCATCGTATCTCCGATCGGATAATCATCCTCAAGTTCTGCCTGATATGCGAAAACAAGATCTGAGTTAAATCCGTATTTTGCACAGATATCAGAGAATGGGAAAATGTCATTTGCCATGGATGACATCAGCTGTTCGGAAAGCTCTGTCATGTAAGTCTGTATGGTAGTTTTGCTGTCAAACACACAGTAAACCGGAAGTGTTTTTACAAGCATGCAGACTGTATTTTCAAGTCTTGAATCATTTCTTCCATTATAAATAGTTGCAAAAAGACTGTCGTCTGCGTTTGAATACTTGGTCGCAAGAATGCCAAACACACCTGTAAATAAAACATTCGGAGTAACTCCCAGTTTTTCACAGCAGGAAAGGATCTTATCTTCGGAAATCTTTATATTTCTGGATGTATATCCTTTTTCAGGAACTTCACCGGACTTGTCAGGAAGTGGAAGTGATTCTGTCTCAATTCCTTCGAAAATACTGTCATAATATTTCTCAGCTTTCTTATATTTTCCTTCTTTCATCTGCTGCTCTTCATCAAGTGCCGCATCAAATCCCGTATAAGATTCTTTTTCGAGTTTTTCACCCATATATGCTCTGTTGATATCTGCAAAAATGATATCATAGGAATTGCCGTCAGCAATGATATGATGGAAATCCGTAAAAAGGTACTTTTTATCTTCTGTAAGATAAATTTCCGCACGGAACAGACGTCCTTTCTCCAGCTTAAACGGACGCACAAGTTCATTCTTTACAGTCTCAAATTTATCATTTGTTGTTTCAATAATCTCAGGTACAAACTCTTTTTCACAAGGGCACTGCACCATCTCACCATCGTCATTGAGGTACACTTTTGTGAGCAGATACGAATGTGCATTCACCATCGCCGTAACTGCTGCCGATAACTTCTGTACATCTACAGAGTTATCAAGCTCAAATAAGAACGGGATATTATATATGGTACTCTCAGGATTTTTGATACACTCTGCAAAGATTCCCTTTTGTGAACCTGTAAGTGGATAAACATCTCTCTTTTCATAAGTCCTGATCTTAGGTGCAAGCGCGATATATTTTTCCAGTTTCTCAACTGTATTGTTCTCGTGAATATCACCCGTTTTTACAGTAACCCCAAATTCATCTGAAATCAGAATGCAAAGTTTCATCGCACTTATAGAAGAAAGTCCGGCCTTATAAAGGCTTGTATCAATTCCAAAGAAATCATTTCCGACAACCCCGGCAACAATTTCAAAAATCTTCTTCTGCATCTGTGTCTGTGGTTCTTTCAGATTTTTCGGCTCGGAAACCGGCTTCGGCAATGCCTTCTTATCAATCTTACCATTCTGAGTCATCGGCATTTTTTCCAGCTGGATAAAAACATCCGGAACCATATAATGTGCAAGTGAGCCCGCCGCATAATCTGAAAGCTCATCTGTATCAATACTTCTGTCTGCAATAAAATAACAGCAAAGATATTTGTTATCAACAGGAATTGTAATGCTTGTGATAATTCCCTCAAAGCTGTTGATCACTTCTTCAATCTCACCAAGCTCAATTCTCAATCCGCGAAGCTTGATCTGATTGTCCATTCTTCCGAAAAACTCTATTTCGCCGTCTGCATTGATCTTTGCCAGATCACCTGTTTTATATGCTCTCTCACCGTTAAGTTCAATAAATACGTCAGCAGTCTTTTCAGGAAGATTCATATATCCCCTGCCTACTCCCATACCCGCAACAACAAGCTCTCCCGTCTCTCCATCAGGCAGAATCTTGTTTTCCTTATCGACAATGTATACCTTAACATTACCATTCGGAACACCGATCGTAATGTTTTTACTGTCTGTGATAACCTTCATCGTACAGCTGATCGTTGTCTCTGTCGGGCCATAACCATTCATAATATAAACATCCGGATTTACGGTGCGGATCTTATCATACAACGCCGGTGGAAAAGCTTCTGCTCCCAGGTCGAAAACTTTGATCTGAGCCATTGCTTCTTTAAGCTGTGGAATATCGATAATATTTGATACATAGGTAGGTGTTGACGTCATGATATCAACTTTATTTTTTACGATTAAATCACCAAGCATCATCGGATTGTTAATCTCATCATCACTTGCGATAACAGCAGTAAGTCCATTGGTAAGAGGAACAAATTCCTCCATGACGGACACATCAAATGTCATTGCCGCCATGGAAAGAGAAACCTTTCCTTTGTCTGCAAAACCAAAAATCTCTGCGTTTTTCGGATTCGGATTTACAAAGTTTGCCAGATTAATGTGCTCGATCATAACACCTTTCGGCTTTCCTGTCGATCCTGATGTATAGATACAATAGCAAAGATCATGCTCTCCGATCTCTGTATCCGGATTTGCTGTATTTTCATTTTCAAGCAGCTCTTCCAGCAAAAGTACTCTGCATTTGAGTTTTGTAAACAATTCCTTACGTTCATCTGCAATTTCTTTCGTTGTGATAATAAGCGGTACTCCCGCATCTTCAAAAATATACTCGATTCTGTCGTCCGGATATTCCGGCGCAGCAACGGCAAATGCTCCTCCGGCTTTTAAAATACCCTGTCTCACTGCATAAAAGTCGCAGCAGCGTTCAAGTACAACACCTACAATTACTTCACGTCTTACACCATTTTCAATCAGTGAATTGGCAACTTTGTTTGCCCTTTCATTTAATTCAGAATATGTGAAGCTTTCCTTACTCGTAACAACCGCACACTTGTCCGGATGAAGACGTACCTGTTCTTCAAAGAGTTTTGTTACCGGCTGAAACTCAAATGTGAAATTACTTTTCTCATTAATTACGGACATTTCCTTGCACCCCCTGCAATAATCTTCGTTTATAACTGTTCAGTACCTTCATTTTTCTCTTACACTTACTGTTTCTATTCACTGCATAAACAGTAGTCTTTTGCTGACTTTTGTTTTTCTTATCTTATCAGCCTATCGTACCAACAAATTGATTTCCTGAATAATCTTGTCGGCATATTGTTTTCTGCTAAAAAGATATTACTGTATTATTCATATCAATCGCACGGATATAGTTCATCGATGTTGAAATCTTCTTCACAAGCTCTATTCCATGAATATCAAAATCTTCACTGTCATAGCTGTACTCCAGAGGATTGAAATTCACTCCGTTGTCCCTGATTCTCAGGTTGCAGGTATCATCTTCAATACAGAGATTGATATCGATCCAGTTAGAAGTTTTTCCTCCAAACTTAATGATATTTACTGTCATCTCTTCCGCACATACAGCCGCAAGATTTGCTTTCTTTGCCGATATATTATTTTCCCGGCAGAACCCTATGATCTTTTTATTGACATCCTGTGCTTCATCCATTGTACTTTTAATTGAAAAGTCAAGGTTGATTCCCGGATTTTTATCCGGAACAATATAGAATGTAGAACCTTTATGTTTTATTTTCCGGAAAACATATGCTGCGATAGCTGTCACTACCTCAGTAACGACAAAACCAACAGCGATTCCGTCTATACCGATTCCGTCTATCTGTTTCCAGATAAGAATTCCTGCCAGTGTTGCAGGCAGAACCACGATTGCATTCTGAAGAAATGTAACAAAACTTGCGATTGCTGTCTCTTCAATGGATTCATAATAGCTTACCATAAATTTATTCCAGAGATACGGCACCACACATAAGGCAAATATACGAAGTGAATCTACCATCTGTCTTCCCAGTTCACCACCGCTGCTTCCAAACAAAATCGTGATCTGTTCAGTAAATACCATCACACATATAAATACAACTGCCAGAACCATGTAGCTGTATTTCAGCATTTTTTTGCAAAGAACTCGGATACCCACATAATCTTTCTCACCAAAGAGAATACCTGCAACATTCGGAATAACACCGATAATTCCTCCGGTAAGCATCTCAACGATCAGAAGCACATTATCGCAGACTGTAAATACCGCCATTCCGTCCTCACCGATAAGATTCATGATTATTGTATTAAGTCCAAGCGCTTTTACAAAATTTGCTGCCATAAAAATCAGCATCGGTATGCCCGTAACAACTGCTTCTTTTATTATCACGAAATCTCTGGCCTTTAGAAAAACAAGACTGAGATTTCGCTTATCTGAACGAATATAAAATATAAAGATCACCATCGCAGCCAGAAATCCGAGTACCGTTGATAAAGACGCACCTGCAATTCCCAGCGGGGTAAACCTGAGGAATATGTAATCAAGCACAAGATTTATCACATTTGCAGCTATCAGATATGCAGATGAGAGTTCCGGATGATTCTCTGCGCCAAGATAACTTACCATCATCAATCCGATTCCAATCACCGGTGCACCAAGCATACTTACGCGAATATAATCTCTTGTATAATGCATCAGATTACCCTCGCCCGATACAAGCAGCCTTGCAATCGGTTCCGCGGTAAACAATGCACTGACTGAAAAAATGATTCCCACAAGAAGTGTCACTATAAAAGTAGCCGAAAATAATTTGGAAGCCCCTTCTTTGTCACGCTTCCCAAGCATAATCCCTGCCGCTATCGAACCTCCGATTCCAAGACAGTAACCCACAAGCTGAACAACTGTCTCAACCGGCAGACTCATCGTAACCGCCGACATCGCCTCTACTCCTATTAAGTTACTTACAAAGATCGTATCAACGATATTTCCCAGCTGAAGCGCCAGCGACATCATAATCCCCGGAATGATGTATTTATTCAACTTCGCATTCAGCAGTCTGTTATTTCTTTTTTCCAATATTTCATCCCCCTTTTTCAAATAAGCTCCAAATTTCACAATTTTCCCTATATTAAATTATAATTTTATCATAAAAATAACCGCATTTCATTTAAAAAGAACGAAATGCAGTTATTTGGAATGAAATGATATTTTGTTGTGCGTTTTCCTGCCGCAAACAGGGCATACGATCCATTCTGTTTTTATAAGTTTATCCATTCTATACAGACAGGCCGCTGGACTATGATAAACAGGTCTTTTTCCGTGGAGGTTATCTCTTTCCACAGTCTGTTTATTATCAGCTGCTGATGAATAAAGTCTATAGGAAATTAAAAGCTCCGCATTCTAAAGACTATCTGCGAAACAAAAGAACTATCATCGGGGCGTTGGAGCAGTTTGATGACTTCGGCCGCATGCCTGATGGCAGAAGCCGACATACCTTGTTTGAGAGGGGATCCTATCATCTGCTTTGTTCCGAATTCAGAGAATTGATTGATTTTTACCGTATATATGAGAAAAACGGGGAAAGAAGGAATCGACCATACGGGGTAAAGCACTCAATACAGCATCTTTTTTACATCAGATGCAGCAACGGGGTGCCCAGTGTCTGGATGCAATAATGGAAGAGGATGTCCTGTCATTCTTTCTCGTAGAAGGTGGTTCTTTGCAAAGAAGCTGTTCTTACAAGAAAAACATTGCAGCAGTGTTCAAAGCAGGGCTTAACTGGAAAGCAGCACAATGTCGGAAGGTGCTCAGTTTCCTGCCTGTGCTAAGAGAAAACAGAAAAAATATCCAGTATCTTACGCAGGATGAGGTCAGGCTTCTACGGGAAGCAGCAGAAAAAGGCAAAGTTTCTGCACGTAATCGGGCGATTCTCTTCCTGCTCCTTTTTACGGGGCTTCGGGGTTGTGACATCGCCAGGCTTACTTTCCGTTCCATTGACTGGAAAACTGAACAGATACTGGTCACACAGCAGAAAACATCCGTACCCTTAGAACTTCCGCTTTCTGCTGTTGTGGGGAATGCCATATATGATTACCTGGAATCGGAAAGGCCGGATACCGGCTGCCCCCGCCTGTTCCTGACAGAAACACATCCCTTTTCACCATTGTCTACCCAGGGAATTGCAAACATCGTAACAAAAATCTGTCGGATTGCAGGAGTGCGGCAGAATCCAGGAGACAGGAAGGGGACACACATCTTCCGGCACAACCTGGCATCCTCTATGCTGGAAAACGGTGTACCACAGCCCGTGATTACACAGACTCTCGGACATACAGCTCCCGATTCCCTTGAGCCTTATCTAAGGGCAGATTTTGTACATTTAAAGGAATGCGTCCTGAGTGTGGAGCAAGTTCCCCATGGCAAAGGAGGTGCTGTCCATATGAAAGAATTCCGTTCGTTCCTTTCCCCACAGATCCATAGCTTTATAAGATACCGGCAGGCATCCCAGCGATGGAATGATTCTTCCTATGAGGAAAACCTGATGCTGTTTGACCATTACTGCCACGCGAATGATCCATGTGCTACCGCACTGACACAGGAAATGGTTGACGGCTGGTGCCGTCAGCGGAGGACGGAAACCAACAACTCCTGCAGGTCGAGGATATATGTGGTAGACAGCTTCATTCGTTTTCTGAACATGCGGGGCCTGTCCAATGTTCAGCCTCCGCAGATTCCCCGGAAAGAAAGGCGGAGATACCTCCCGCAAAAGCACTTGCTACTTTAGAAGATGAGAACGATAAGCATCACGAGAAAAAATAAAATCCCAGAAACCCTTGTAAATAAAGGGCTTCTGGGATTTTGCTCATTATTCAAATTCGCAAATAAAATCTTGTCACTATACACTTTTGTATAGGAATTATGGTTCTATCTGGTTTTATATGTGTTCCACTGTCCAAAGTCCACAGGCCATACTGAACGGTGTTATCAATTTGTTATCGTAATTGTGTTATCACTTATTCAAAATCTCGAATAATAACTCAACTTGATCTTTTCCAACTAAGTATTCCATAACAGATTTTTTTCTATGATAACATCCACTTATATATAATGTCTTTTCGGCAATTATAAGTTTATCAAATGTTTTTAAAATATTCTGTAAACGAATATAATATTTACCTCTCTCTTTAATTGTAAAATTATTATTTACACATTCATCAAATACATATGCTAAATTATCATTTAAAACATTTCCTCCATGAATATATCCGCAGGAAGTTGCATACTCACTTTTAATCAATGAATATTCTGCATCCGTAAAATCACATTGAAAACTTTTATCATGCATTTCTTGAAACACTGTTTCTGTTATGTGACTATATTCAAGAGAAACTCCCATTATTGCTCGCATATAATTTTCAATAATAGAACGTTCATTTACATACATATATCTCATTTCACATTTTATAATACTTAATATTAAATAATACAAATCCGAAATCAAAACTTTATAAAAATATATCCCTTGTGCGCCTTTATACAAATATTTAAAGAAAATAATATGCTTCGCTATAAAAGAAAAAAAATCATGATCTTTTTGAGTATATTCAAACTGCTGATTCTGCGCTATCCTTTGTATCTCATCAAGAAATTGTTTTATGTTTGATTTAATTTCTTTAATCTCAAGATACGTCATATCCATTATCATGATCAAATCCATCCATCCAACTGATTTTTCTCTTTCTTTTCATTATCTTTTAATTCATCTATTTTCTTCTGTACAAATTTATATAATTTATTTTTATAATCATTATCCCTTTCCAATACAACAATTTCTTTAGTAACTCTTGCAACAACCATAGTACGCGATTTGTATAAATAAGCTTTAAACTTCATTCCAAACACATCGCTTAAAAATTCTTCTATATCCGCATTTTTTGCAAATATTTGTTTTGACAAAAGTAATTCAGATACAATTCCTATAATTTTATACTTTGGTATGGACTTATTTTTCAGTTCGTTTCTAAATAGAATTAACTCTTTATACATTTATATATCCTCCAACCGCTCAAGAAGTTCCAAACTAATAGCTTCTATGTCTTCTCTTGAAGCCTGATATTTTGTAGGAATTGACCCCGCTACACCATATTGAATATTATTTACCACTGACGTTTTTGCGGCAAAAATATCAATATCATTTACAGCTTTTTTGTTTTCAAAATTAGTTTTTAATTTTTCCTGTTTTACCGAAGAAGTAACCATCGTATACACTAAACCGATACACTTTAAATCAATTCTTTCTTCTCTGATTAAATTATGTACTGCTTTTTGTAAAGAATCTATTCCGACAATCGAATAACGATCTATTCTATTAGGTATAAGATAGCAGTCCGATGCCATCAAAGCACTGTCTGTATATATTGTTAATGTAGGAGGACAATCTATAATAATATATTCATATTCTTCTCTCAAAGAATTATCATCAATAAAATTGCGAATTCTACGAACAAATGTATGATCGCTTACTTTATTAACTAACACTAAATTTAAATCGCCACACAAAATATCTAAATTGTCTTTCAAATTTATGATTAGTTCACTAGCAGTTGGTGTATTATATGAATGCATCATATCTACTTGAGGTCGGAAGAGTCTATATATCGTCTTTTCTTGTGGCAAAACCTCTGTATTGTAAAAATTTTCTTCACTCTCACAGTCCTCATTCTTATAACAATCAATCATTGCCTGAGTGGCATTAAACTGAGGATCCGCATCAATCAATAAAACCTTTTTCCCAATTTCCGCTAAATAATCTGCAATACCTATACTAAGTGTTGTTTTACCAACTCCGCCCTTCATATTTATGATAGAAATAACTTTTCCCATTTCTTTTCCCTCGTACCTTCAAACACTCTTTTATCATTATCAATCAAATATTTTCGTAATATCCTGATATCTATTAATCACACGATAAATCTCTACATATTCTTTTCCTATTTTGTAAATAATCACATAATCTTCCCATATCGCATATTTATAGTCCGTCCGAAAGCTGACTCGTTTTGAAAGATCTGAACCCATTCCCGGAAACATCTGAAGATTCTCAAATTTACCGTAAATTTCCTTTATGG
>OGSS01000280.1_pt1 | contig 61221 bp, 58 predicted proteins | sample 1553591 | NCBI WGS metagenome assembly OGSS01 (sample SAMEA2580061, study PRJEB22360) | human gut metagenome | biome: human gut; feature: human-associated habitat; material: faeces | place: Denmark | collected 2008/2010
CTGATCTGGAATGGATTTTTGCACGTAACTATGAAGGTACTGAATAGTTACAAATCCAGAAAAGTATAGCACTTTGAAGGTTCGATAAATTTGAATTTTAGCAAATTTTTTGCATTGACAAAAATTGCAGTAGAAAAAGATTCTTACTGATATGACATAATCAAAAAGATGAATAGTGAAATGAAATATGACAGCAGAATGAAAATAAATATGACAGAAAAAACTTCAGTAGAAAAGACCTGGAAAGCATATCTGGATAAGATCCAACCGGCAGACCGAACTGCCATGGAGCTTGCGAAAAAGCGTTGGAATTCTGTGGCAAAACCCATCGGAAGTCTCGGAATTCTGGAGGAGGATATTATAAAGATCGCGGGGATCCGCGGGAACGCATCGGGAATGAAACTGGACCGGTCCGCACTGGCAGTCATGTGCGCGGATCATGGTGTCGTTGCGGAAGGGGTTTCCCAGACAGGTAAAGATGTGACGAGGATCGTTGCGGAAAACTTCACGAAAGGCGAGACATCCACCTCCAAGATGTGCCGGATCTCTGGAACTGACCTCTATCCGGTGGATATGGGAATGGATTGTGAGCCGACCGGGCAGAAAGAGCCTGACATGCACCGGATCCTGGACCGGAAAGTGGCAAGAGGATCCGGAAATATCGCGAGGGAACCGGCGATGAGCAGAACCGGGTGTCTTCAGGCACTTCTTTCCGGCATAGATCTCGCATTCCGGTTGAAAGAGATGGGATACGAAATTCTTGCCGCCGGGGAGATGGGAATCGGAAATACGACTCCTGCTGCCGCCATGAGCGCGGTGCTCACGGGGCTCTCTCCTGAAGAGGCGACCGGCCGGGGCGCCGGACTCTCTGACGCGGGACTTGAGAAGAAAAAAAAGGCAGTGGAGATGGCAGTTTCCCGTTTCTATGAGAAATATCCGGAATACCGGAATGGAACAAAAGAACAATATGAGAGCGGAGAGCTGTCCGCTGTGACGGTGCTTGCAGAGCTTGGCGGTTTCGATCTCGCTGGAATGACGGGGCTATTCCTCGGCGGAGCGGCGGCAAAGATCCCGGTTTTGATGGATGGATTCCTCTCCACCGTCTCTGGCCTTCTGGCGGTTCTCATCAGGAAAGAGGCGAAGGACTATATGCTCGCGTCCCATATCTCCACAGAACCTGCCGGGGCGGCGATCCTTCAGATGCTGGATCTTCCGGCACCTCTTCACATGGGAATGCATCTCGGCGAGGGAAGCGGGGCGGTTGCCATGATCCCGCTTCTCAGGATGGGGGCGAAGGTATATGAGGAGATGAGCACATTTTCTGATATCTCTGTGGAACAGTACGTGGACTATCAGGAGAAAGGAGAGCGGCCATGAGGGCGGCAATTATCGCTTTTTCCATGTATTCCAGGATCCCGATGCCGATGTTTGAGTGGAAAGAGGAGGACATGAAATATGCCATGTGTTTCTTCCCGGCCATCGGCATGGTGATCGGGGCAGTATTTTACGGGATGTTCCTGCTGCTCTCATGGCTTCTTCCGGGAAGCTTTCTGGCAGCGGGAATCCTTCTCGCAGTTCCGATCTTCATCACAGGCGGAATCCACATGGATGGATTTATGGACACGTGTGATGCAAGGGCGTCCTACGGAGACAGGGAGAAGAAACTCGCGATCTTAAAGGATACCCACACGGGGGCGTTCGCTGTGATCTTCGGCGCACTGTATCTGATCCTTTATGCGGCGGCATGTATGGAGCTTGACCGGGAGACGGCGGTGCTTGTCTCGATCGGTTTTGTGATTTCAAGATCCTTAAGCGGACTCTCCACGGTGACATTCCCGGAGGCGAGAAAACATGGGATGCTGGCAGATTTTATGAAGGACGCGAAAAAGAAGACGGTGGCGGTCTGGATGGTCATCCTGTTCCTTGCGGCAGCAGTTCTGGAACTTTTTCTGGGTGGCAGGATTGGGGGAATCATTCTATCAGCATCGATCCTGATCTTTTTCTACTACCGGCATATGGCAGTGAAGGAGTTCGGTGGGGTCACGGGAGATCTGGCGGGATTTTTCCTGCAGATCTGTGAGCTTGGGATCCTCCTTGCGGCCGTGATCGGGAAGGCGGTGATCGGATGAAACTTTTCATGATCCGGCATGGGGCAACGGCCGGGAATCTGGAAAAACGGTATGTGGGCCGGACTGATGAGGGACTGACGGAGCAGGCAGTGTTCTTTCTGCAGGAAGAAGCACTGAAGCTTCGGGAGATTTCAGGAAACGTGGCAGCGATCATCACAAGCCCGATGAAGCGGTGTCTTGAGACGGCAGAAATTCTGTTCCCGGAGAAGCTATATGAACATGTTCCGAGAATCCAGAAAGCCGGACTCTCCGAGTGTGATTTTGGAACCTTTGAGTATAAGAATTATCTGGAACTTTCCGGGGATGCGGAGTATCAGCATTTTATCGACACGCTGGGGAGAGAGGGATTTCCCGGCGGGGAGACCACGGAGGCGTTTAAAGCCCGGACAGTGGAGGCATTTCAGGAAGTATGGAAGGAAATTTCTTCTCAGGCTGAACAGGGGACTGACCGGACACTCGTTTTTGTCGTTCATGGAGGAACGATCATGGCAGTCATGGAGGCATTTTCGGAGGAAAAGAAAAGTTACTATGACTGGCAGGTTGGGAACGGGGAAGGTGTTTTGGGAAAAATGGATGCGTCAGATGGACAGATCCGCAACGCGCGGATCATGAAAGCCAAATGACCGATAACGAAACGTGTAAAGGAAAAGATGAAGGGAGAACAAAAACATGATACTTTTATTATCTGTATGCAGCATCGGATTTCTGATCTACGGTGCGCTGGTTGTAAGCGGCATCTACACGCCGATCAGCTCAAAGATCCTTGTGGAGGACGAAGAGCGGGCAAAATGGTGCCACACAGAGGGAGTCACAAAGATGCTCTGGGGGCTGGATCTGGCATTCTTTGTCATGTACCGATGCAGCGTATTTCCGGCAGTTTTATGGCTGGCGGCATTTCTTGTACTGACGGTGGTTATTATCATCATGGCATATAAGAATAACGGAAAATATTTGAAATAGAGTCCGTAAAGGATTCCTGAATTTTTTGTCCGCGGGGAAAAGGACGACAGGCTCACATGCGTATGGAAACATAGTTTCGTTTGTGCATCTGAAAACAGGAAAATTACGGCAGATAAGGAAGAATTTACATGATAGACAGAATGGAACTTTTGGCGGTGATCGTACTTGGTTTTCTGCTGGATCAGGTCCTCGGCGATCCGCACTGGCTGTATCACCCAGTGCGGCTGATCGGGACATATATCAGTTTTTTAGAAAAAGGAATACGGAAGATCTTTGGAGACGGGAAACGGGCGCTGCTTGCGGGCGGCGTCGTCCTTGTCCTTTTTGTGACGGGAACGACGGCGGTCGTATCCGGCGGCATTCTTTATGCCTGCGGGCGGATCTCCCCAGGGCTTAAATTTCTGGTCTCGGTGATCCTCTGCTATCAGCTATTTGCGGTGAGATCCTTAAAAGATGAGAGCATGAAGGTCTACCGGGAATTGAAAAAAGATGATCTACCGGCAGCCCGGTACGCGGTTTCCATGATCGTGGGCCGTGATACGGAACGTCTCGACATGACGGGAGTCACGAAAGCGGCGGTGGAAACTGTAGCGGAAAATACTTCGGACGGTGTCGCAGCCCCGCTTTTTTATATGACTCTCGGCGGCCCGGTCCTCGGCTGGATATATAAGGCAGTTAACACCATGGATTCCATGGTGGGATACAAGAACGACAAGTATCTTTATCTTGGAAGGGCGGCGGCAAAGCTTGACGATCTCCTGAACTTCATACCGGCGAGACTCTGCGCCTGGGTCATGATCTTCGCCTCCTATCTGCCATCAAAAGATTATGAATTTGACGGTTCCCATGCGAAGGAGATCTTTTTAAGGGACCGTTTCAACCACGCGAGCCCAAATTCCGCCCAGACGGAATCGGTCTGTGCAGGATCACTCAGGATCCGCCTTGCGGGAGATGCCTGGTATTTCGGGAAGCTTGTGAAGAAGAAGTATATCGGGGATGACCTGAGGCCAGTGGAGATCGGGGACATTCCGCGGGCGAATAAGCTTCTTTACCGGACATCATGGATCCTTATGGGACTCTGTGCGGTGGTGGAAACGGTTCTCAATTTATTGTAAGGATGGCTGACAGGTATAAAAACAGGATATTACAGCAGTTGTAATGCAGAACATTTAAGATTAAAAATTGTGTAAAAACAGCTGCAGCACTATGGAGGAATCACATTGGCAAAAGTAATCATGATCCAGGGAACGATGTCGAATGCGGGGAAAAGCTTTCTCGCGGCAGGGCTCTGCCGGATCTTCAAGCAGGACGGGCTCAAGACCGCCCCGTTCAAATCCCAGAATATGGCATTAAATTCCTACATCACAAAGGACGGTCTTGAGATGGGCCGTGCTCAGGTCATGCAGGCGGAGGCGGCTGGAATCGAACCGGAGGCGGCGATGAACCCGATCCTCCTAAAGCCCACCTCCAACATGGGCTCCCAGCTCATCGTAAACGGGGAGGTTCGTGGAAATTATCCGGCGTCAGAATATTTTAAGATGAAAAAAAGCCTGATCCCGGACATCATGGATGCCTACAATTCCCTTGCATCCAGGTACGATGTGATCGTCGTGGAGGGTGCCGGAAGTCCGGCAGAGATCAATCTCAGGGAGAACGATATCGTGAACATGGGGCTGGCAGAGATGTTAGATGCGCCGGTGCTGCTTGCGGGAGATATCGACCGTGGAGGCGTGTTCGCCCAGCTTTACGGAACCGCGGCACTTTTGACAGAGGCGGAGAGAAGGCGGATCCGGGCCTTTGTGATCAACAAATTCCGCGGCGATAAGGAGATCTTAAAACCGGGGCTTGCCATGCTCTATGAGCGGATCCGGATCCCGTTCGCGGGTGTGATCCCATATATGGATGTGGATGTGGACGATGAGGACAGTCTCTCAGAGCGGCTGACCGGAAAATATGGCTCAGGGCCGCTTCTCGACCGATCCGGTCATGAGGCGTTTGCAAAGGTCACAGTGGTAAAACTTCCGCGGATCTCAAACTTCACGGACTTCAATTCCCTTGAGCGCCTTTCGGGAATCGCTCTTTCCTATGTGAGCCGGCCTGAAGAACTGACAGGATCCGATCTCATTATCATACCCGGAACAAAGAATACGATGGGGGATCTCAAATGGATCCGCCAGAACGGGCTGGAGGCAGTGATCACACGGATGGCAGGAAAGGGAACTCCTGTTATCGGTGTGTGCGGTGGATTTCAGATGCTCGGAACGAGTCTTGACGATCCCTATGGGGTCGAGGAGGGCGGAACCATGCGGGGAATGGAGCTCTTACCGATCCGGACGATCTTCGCGGAGAAGAAAACGAGAACGAGAGTAACCGGCACGGCGAGATTTTCGGAAGACGGCGAACCGGTTAAAATCTCCGGCTACGAGATCCATATGGGTGAGACGATCCGGGATGGTGGAAGGAATTTCTCGGAAATCTGTTGCAGTGATGGAACTGGCGGACACACAGCCGATACAAAAGAGGATGGCTGCATATACAAAAATGTGTTCGGAACCTACGTCCACGGCGTTTTCGATACGGAGGAGATGCAGACGGCAGTTCGTAACTTCCTTGCAAAACAGAAAGGTGTCCGTCCGGAAGAATATGAGAGCGGAGCGACCTTTTCCATGGCGAAATACAAAGAGGAACAGTACGATAAAATGGCAAAGATCATCCGGGAAAATCTCGATATGGATATGATCTACCGGATCTTAGAGCGAAAGGATGTGAGAGGATGAGCGAACTTGACTGGACAGAAGAATTAAAAAAGCGGACGGGCATCGATTTTCTGACGACCCGCCCGATGGAGATCGAAAAGAAGAGCTTTGAGATCATAAAGGGAGAGCTGGGGGACGAGTTCGTTTCCTCCTATCCGGCGGAGGCGCTCCCGATTCTCTGCCGGGTGATCCACACGACGGCGGATTTTTCCTACAGGGACACCCTGACGATCACCGACGGAGCTATCGAAAAGGCAAAGGAAGCGATCCGACGCGGACTTCCAATCATCACGGACACCACGATGGCTGCATCCGGGATCAATAAAACGGCGGCAGGAAAATTTGGGATCGAGGTGCACTGTTTTATCGGAGATGAGGATGTAAAAGAGGCGGCGAAGGAGAGCGGCATGACAAGATCTGCGGTCAGCGCGGAAAAGGCCGCAAGACTTTATCCGGAATGCATCTACGCTGTGGGCAACGCGCCGACAGCCCTGATGCGCCTTTATGAGCTGATCGAAGAGAAAAAGATCCGCCCGGCGCTTATTATCGGAGTCCCGGTGGGATTTGTCAATGTGGTGGAAGCAAAAGAGTTGATCTTAAGGACAGATGTTCCGGCCATCGTCGCAAGAGGACGGAAAGGCGGCAGCAATATCGCGGCGGCGATCTGCAATGCGTTATTATATGAAGCTGGTGGAAGATAAAAGAATATACGATGGAATACAGATATAGAAAAATGCCTCAGAGCTTTGCACATTCGGTGCTGCTCTGGGGCATTTTCTATTTGTACGATAAAATTATACTTCCTGCACCGTGATCCCCGGTACAGCCATCAGGGAGTAGTTCGTGTGATACACAACGAAACCGGGAGCAGCGCCGGGAACTTTTTTCAGATTCTTTCTCTGGATATAATCGACTTCCACCTTCTCGTTCCCTCGTCCCTTGGAGTAATAGGCAGCCAGCGCTCCGGCTTCCTCAAAAACGCGGTCCGGCAGCTCCTTTCCCTCGGTCTTTACGATCACATGGGAGCCGGGGATTCCCTTCGCGTGAAACCACCAGTCGCCGCCGTTGGCAAACTTGAAGTCGAGTTCTTCATTCTGGTAGTTGTTTTTTCCGACATAGATATGGAATCCGTCGCTGGAAAGGTAGTGGAACGGGCGGCTTGTGATCTTTACCTTTTTTCCGCCGGTATAATGGCGTTTGATATAGCCGTACTCCGTAAGCTCTTCCTTGATCTGTACAAGATCCTCCTCCAGCCTTGCGATATCCATGGAGGTACTGATGGATTCCAGATGGTCGATCTCCGCCTTTGTCTGCGCGAGCTGTTCCGTGACGGCCTCGTAGGTCCGTTTTTGTTTATTGTACTTATCGAAATACCGCTTTGCGTTCTCCTGGGCTGTCATCGTCGGATCCAGAGGGATCGTAATTTCTGTATTGTCGTAATAATTTAAACATTTGAAACTTTTTTCACCGCCGGAGAGACCATATCCGTAGGTATTCAAAAGTTCTCCGTAGATCCGGTATTTTTCCCGTTTTTCGGTATCCTTGAGCTGCTTTGTCTGAAGATCCAGCTTTCTCACACTGCGCTCCAGTGCATTGGAGATGATCTTTCTAAGATCCGTGGACTTCTGGTGGATCCGTGATACCGTATTCTTTTCCGCGTAGTACCGCTCGAGGAGCTCGCTGATGGAATCAAACTTCACAGTCCTGTAATTTCCTCCTTCCATCATCGTCAGCGGGACAGCGGAAAATTCGATAGGTTTTTCTCCCTCGTAGATAATATTCGGGGTGAAATTGCCTTCGCGGATATCGTCCATGATCCAGTTGAACGCGTGGAAGAGGTGGGTGAGTTCCGCGTCGGAAAATTCTTTTGCGGAGATATCACCGTCTAAGGATGCCAGATGGCAGATCTCAGCGGCAACCACGGGACTTAAGCCGGTAAGATCCATGTAGAGCGCTTTGGAAAGATTCTGCGGTGTGCTGTGCAGAAGCTCTTTAAATTCCGTTTCCGTGATCGTAAGCGGATTCTTCTTCTCGCCGGAGTGGGGGATAAAATAATCTCTTCCCGGGAGGACTTCCCGGACAGAGCTTACCTGAGCCGAGATATGTTTGATGCTGTCTAAGATCACGTTATTCTCATCGCAGAAGATGATATTGCTGTGTTTTCCCATGAGCTCGATCACGATAAATTTTCTTCTGAGGTCGCCCATCTCATCAAGATGCTCCACCTCGATCCGGACGATCCGCTCCAGCCCCGGCTGGGTGACAGAGATGATCCTGCCATTTGCGATATGCTTTCTTAAGAGCATACAGAAGTTCGGGGCCGTCATCGGGCTCGGTTTATTGTTTGCCGTAAAATAGAGAAGCGGGAGACTGGCGTTGGCTGAGACGAGCAGCCGCACGTTCTCCCGGTTTCCTTTTATCGTAAAAAGTAATTCGTCCTTTTCCGGCTGGGCGATCTTTGAGATCCTGCCGGAGACGATCTTATCGTTCAGATCGCGGACCAGATTCGCGATCACAATTCCGTCAAATGCCATTGTTGTGGTGGTTCCTTTCTGACAACAGCTCCGTCTGAAATGTCAAAAACCGTGACTGTGGAATCTGCTGTCTCTATATAGATTTTGTGTAACTGTTCAGTAGGTCTGCGCACTTGCTGCGCTGACCGTAAGAAAACATAGGCTGGAGGGCAAAAATCCCATCAGCGAAGCTGATCTGGAATGGATTTTTGCGTGTAACTATGAAGGTACTGAATAGTTACGATTTTGTACAAAATATGGAATGCCGGACAAGGAAGGAGATAAGGCCTTAACCGATTTCCGGTGGAACATTATCCGGCAAAGTTTTCCTTAAAAATCTTCTCGATCGCGGATGTCAGTTCCGCCACGGAATGTGTCCGGCTTCTGGAACACTCCCTCGCAGGGCGTCCGCAGAGCAGACAGGTCCGTCCCGGTTTTCCGATATCACTTCGGGAGATCTTTTTCCCATACCGTCCGATGATGTCGATATCGTAAAGACGTCCAAGCTTTGACGCGTCCTCCAACGGCACCAGCAGACGCTTTACATCAAGGGCATCCGCGTCCACGCATAAGAAGGCCTCAGGACCTGTTCGATCCAGGATCAGACTGCGCTTTAAGACCGGGATACCGGAATCGGATAACGCCTGAAGGATCTCCTTCAACGCAAGCTCAAAGGTCTCCGGCACATAGGGCAGGACCTTCACAGGACCCGGAATATTCAGGGTGAAGGAGACGAGAACTCCAGAATATTCCGCGAGAAGTTTCTCCTGTACCCAGACACGCCGCTCTCTGGCATTGAGCATATCCGGCAGTTCTGCCTCCGCACAGATAAACTGTTTTAATTCTTCTTTTTCTGTATCACTCAATAAAAAATGTTCCATAAAAACCTCAAATTCTGAAAATACGGAGACGCCGTGCAGGATCCGTTAAGTGTTTTTTGCCGGATTGCGGAGCGCGTGCAGGATCTCAAGAAATCCCTTCATATATTTCGTCAGGTACATGTCCTTCCGGTAGCAGGCATAAAAGTGCCGCGGGTTCTCTACACCGAGGATCGGATAGGAAAAGTAAGGGGATTCCGCGGAGTTGGAGGTATCCACATAGGCGTCGGGACATGCCATAACGACGGGACTCGACGCAACCACATGTTTTCCAATCTCAATGCTGATCGTCTCAAGATCGATCTTCGGCTTCATATCTCTTGTGATGAAGAGAGCGTCCTGAATCGACCGGACGGAGTGTCCGGGGCGGCTGGAGACAAAGGTCTCATCCTTTGCCTCTAAAATATCGATAGGCGTTCCGGGCCGGATCTGTTTTGCGAGTGCGCAGTCTCTGTTCACGATGAGAACGAGCTGTTCCTCCTGGATCAGGTCATAATATAGATCCGCATGCTTCGGAAACGTGGTCAGGAGTGCGATTCCGACCTCCCCCTCCAGAACACTTTTTTCCATCGTCGCGGACCCCTGCTCGTGAAGCTCGATCTCCACGTGGGGGAATCGTTTTTTAAAACGCGGATATAATTCCGGTAAAAGCTCCATGCCGCGCTGAACAGAGATACCAAGACGGATCTTTCCGAATTCCTCATTGCTGAGTTCTTCCACCTGCTTCTTCAGGTTTGTGGAGATCGTCGTCACCTGTCTCGCGGCTTCCACATAGAGCTGTCCCGCGGGAGTCAGTGTGATGGGCTCCGTGGAACGGTTAAAGATCGGAGCACCGAGATTGCTTTCCGCCGTCTTTATGATCTGGCTCAAAGAGGGCTGGGAGACATAGAGCTTCTTTGCCGCGCTCGTAAAGCTGCCTTCCTTTAAGACGGTCAGAACGTACTGCATGTGTTTTTCATTCATGAGAGGGGCGCTCCTTTCCAGAACAGATTTGTAAGAAATACACCATTCCAACTGAATTTCCCTGATATTTTGCGTTCCTATATTTTATCATATCACGCCTGAAAATTCAACGTGCGGAAAAGGACAACGCAATTTCCCTCATAAGAATTCTCCTATATTCACTATAGACGGATATGTATTGGATTAAAAAAAATACAAGTGATATAGTAAAGTCATAGAAAGTCATAGAACTCAAGCAGGAAACGAAAGTGATTTTGTGCATCCTGCATAAAAAGAAAAACGGAAGGTCCGGCAGCGGGAGATACATAGGAATGACAACAGCGGACCATGTGGCCGCCTGAAAAATGGCTGCCGACCGTGAATGATCACAGGAGGGAATATATGGAAATCAAGAAGACAGCCATGGCCGGCACACTGGAATCCAGTGACGCCCAGGTAACCGTGGAGCCGGGCGAAGGAAAGATCGAGCTCACGATCGAGAGCAGCGTGATCCACCAGTACGGCAGACAGATCCGGAAAGTCACACTGGAGACCCTGGAGCGTCTCGGCGTGGACAGTGCAAAGGTCACGATCTTTGACAAAGGAGCGCTCGACTGTACATTAAAGGCGAGAGTGGAGTGTGCGGTCTACCGTTCCAACGGCATTACCGAAAATCTTCCGTGGGGAGGTGTCATCAAATAATGCATCCGAATAAAAAACGCTTAAGAAGATCCATGATGTTTTTAAACTGCCAGAAACCGGGCCTCATCAAGGATCCGTATATCTATAAACCGGACTCCATCATGTTAGACCTTGAGGACGCAGTTGCCGAGAACCAGAAGGACGCAGCGAGATATTCCTTATATCATGCACTTCAGGAGATCGATTACCGCGGTGTTGAGAGAGTCGTAAGAATCAATGGTCTTGATACCCCGCACTGGAAAGAGGATATCCGTGTCTGTGTTGCCGGAGGTGCTGATACGATCCGTATCGCAAAGACCGAGACAGCACAGGATGTTAAGACCGTTGAGGAGCATGTCCTTGCGGCAGAGAAAGAGTTTGGACGCCCGGAGGGAAGCACACTCTTAATGGCAGCCTTAGAGTCCTGCAAAGGTGTTTTAAATGCCTTGGAGGTATGTCAGTCTTCTGACAGACTTATCGGAATCGCTTTATCCGGCGGAGATTACACAAAGGACCTCCAGACAACGATCACAGGAACCGGAGTGGAGCTCATGGGAGCGAGACAGCACATGATCATGGCGGCGAGAGCGGCAGGTGTCCAGTGCTGGGATACAGTGTTCACAAACCTTGACGACATGGAAGGCTTCGAGAATGAGACAAGAATGATCAAGATGATGGGCTTCGACGGAAAGTCTCTCGTAAACCCGAGACAGATCGCCATCGTCCACAAGGTCTTCACACCGTCGGAAAAAGAGATCATCTTCGCGGAGAAGGTTGTCCGCGAGATCGATGATAAGAAGGCAAAGGGAATCGGAGTCTTCACCGTTGATGGAAAGATGATCGACATCGCATTCTACGACGGAGCAAAGAGAACACTCGCCATGGCGAAAGCAGCAGGCGTTTATAAGGGGGATTTATAAGATGATCAATGCAGTTGGAAGAGAAATTCCCGAAGAGATCTTAAAAGCAACAGGCAAGGAGCCGTTCAAGGGCGTCTATGCCTATGATAATTACGAATATACAAAGGCGGCTCCGACTGTCCGTACATTAAACGATCCGACAAGAAGCAAGCTTGTCGAGAACATCCATGATGCCCTTGTAAAATGCGGCATTAAGGACGGCATGGTCCTTTCCTTCCATCATCATTTCCGCGAGGGTGACTATGTGGTAAACATGGTCATGGAAGAGGTCCATAAGATGGGCATCAAGGACATCACGATCTGTGCAAGCTCCTTAGGAAAAGCTCACGATCCGATCGTTCCGTACATCGAGGATGGCACCATCACCGGCATCCAGTCCTCCGGTGTCCGCGGAAAGATCGGTGAGGCGATCTCCACAGGACGGTTAAAAAACCTTGCGATCATGCGCTCCCACGGCGGACGTGTCCGCGCCATCGAGTCCGGCGAAGTCCATATCGATATCGCCTTCATTGGTGCTCCGACATGTGATGAATATGGAAACATGCGCGCAAACGGTGGAAAGAGCGACTGCGGTGTCTTATCCTACGCGATGGTCGATGCCCAGTATGCGGATAAGGTTGTTGCCGTGACAGACTGTCTCGTTCCGTTCCCGAACATTCCGGCAAGCATCTCCATGGTCGATGTGGATTACGTTTGTGTCGTAGATGAGATTGGAAATCCGGCAAAGATCGCGACAGGTGCTGCAAAACCGACGACGGATGTCAGAAAGATCATGATGGCGGATTACTGCACAAAGTTTGTTGTCAACACCCCATATTTTAAGGAAGGTTTCTCCTACCAGACAGGTGTCGGCGGAGCTTCCATCGCCTCCACGATCTCCCTCGGAAAGATCATGGAAGAGAGAGGCATCCATATGGGACTTGGCCTCGGCGGAATCACAACTCCGATGTGTGAGCTGTTGGCGAAAGGCCTCGTAAACAAGCTCGTTGATACCCAGGATTTCGATCAGGGTGCCATCGAGTCCATCAAGACAAATCCGAACCACTTCGAGATATCTGCGTCCGAGTACGCGAACCCGTTCAACAAGGGCGCTTATGTCAATAAGCTGGATTTCGTGATCCTTGCGTCTCTTGAGGTTGACGTAAACTTTAACTGTAACGTCGTTGTCGGTTCCGACGGCATGATCACAGGTGCCCAGGGCGGACATCCGGATACGGCAGCGGGAGCGAAGTGTACGATCGTCATTGCTCCGCTGCTTCAGGGAAGAATCCCGGCAATCTGTACAAATGTTACAACGGTAACGACCCCTGGTGAGTCCGTTGACGTTGTTATCACAGACTACGGAATCGCCATCAACCCGAGAAGGCAGGACCTCATCGAGTGCATGAAGGATGTTGATCTTCCGTTCTGTACGATCGAGGAGCTTCGTGACAAGGCATACGCCATGGTCGGAACACCGGATCCGGTACAGTTTGATGACCGCATTGTCGGTGTCATCGAGGCACGTGACGGCACCATCATTGATGTAGTCAGAAAGATCAAGGATTATGAGTTTACAACAGATGTAGAGTGACTCAGAGAGCGATCTGTCAGCTTGCTCTGACTGGAAAGCGTTGGGGAACACTTTGCAGCCTGTGGAACATCGGCCGGAAGCTTCAGATTCCGGCCGGACAAATAATAATAGTATAAAGGATTATATATATGTCAGAATTAACAGTAGGTATTTTAGGGTTTGTCTGTATCATTGCGATCGTTATAACCCTTTTTAAGAGCAAGACCATGCCAAGTATGGCATTCATCATTTTCCCATCGATCCTTGGTCTCATTCTTGTCCTTGGTGGATATTACACCATCGGTGAGATCGGAGACCTGATCAAAGGTGGATTTAAGAGCACTGGCCCGACCGCAGCCCTGTTTGTGTTCTCTGTCCTGTTCTTCGGAATCATGACAGATGCCGGTATGTTTGATGTAATCATCGACAAGCTTATGAAGTGCGTCGGTGACAATGTGATCGGTGTGACCGTCATGACAGCAGTCATTGCCCTGATCGGTCATCTTGACGGCGGCGGAGCATCCACATTCCTGATCGTTGTCCCGTCCATGCTTCCGGTCTACAAAAAGATGCACATGAGACCGACAACACTCCTTCGCGTAGCCGTTCTTGCAATGGGTGTATTAAACCTGATGCCATGGGCCGGTCCGACCATGCGCGCAGCATCTGTTCTCGGTATGGAGGCAGGACAGCTCTGGGGCGGTCTGATCCCGATCCAGATCTTTGGAATCATTCTCTGCCTGGCACATGCGGTGTTTGCAGGTATTCAGGAGAAAAAGAGAGGCGCCGGTCTGAACGGAAAGCTTGCAATGAAAGCAGCTTCTGAGGACGCTGCAGAAGAAGTACAGCATCAGAAGGACGAGAATGAGTATGCGAGACCGAAGCTTTTCGCTTTCAATATCTGCCTGACCATCGCAGTTATCGCTATGCTTGTATGGGATCAGTTCCCAAGCTATTTCCCGTTCATGCTCGGTGTGGCGGCAGCTCTTCTTGTAAACTATACACCGATCAAGCTTCAGAAGAAGATGATCAACCGTCATGCAGGTCCGGCGCTTATGATGTGTTCCACTCTGATGGGCGCTGCAGTCCTTATGGGTGTCCTTGTATATGGCTTTAACGCAAGCGGTGCCGCTGCGATCGCAAAGCCGGGCGTAGAGATGATGAAGACCTCCGTTGTATCCAACATGGCCAGCATCATTTCCATGATCCTCCCAGCAGCACTTGGCCAGCACTTACCGCTTGTGATCGGTATCCTTTCCGTTCCGCTTGCACTTTGCTTTGATACCGATTCCTATTTCTATGGAATGCTTCCGGTCATGATCGCAATCGGTGCTTCCTTCGGAGTTGAGGCATTCCCGATCGCCGTTGCAATGGTTGTTTGCCGTAACTGCGCAACCTTCATCAGCCCGATGGTACCGGCAACTCTGCTTGGTATCGGACTTGCCGATGTGGACATCAAGGATCACATCAAATCCAGCTTCGGTTATGTATGGATCTTCTCGATCCTTTGCATGCTGTTTGCAGTACTGATCGGAATCCTTCCGTTATAAACGACAATTTTCTTGAATTCGGATAGAATTGAGCGGCCGCTCTTCTTACCCCACAGACGGCTGCAAACTACCATCTTTTCAAACACCCCGGAGCTTCGATCGGATCTCCGGGGTGTTTTCCTGTTCATAAGGTCCCCGTTCATAAATCTTTTGATTTACAGAATCTGGTTGACTGTATTTTTTATTTGCCGTATAATAAAAGTTATCTATGGGAAAGCGAGGCATGTCTGATGATTAAGAGCATGACCGGATTCGGCCGCCACGAGATGGTGACGGACGAGTGTAAGATTTCAGTAGAGATAAAGGCGGTAAACCACCGGTATCTGGATCTGGGAATTAAGATGCCGAAGAAATTCAATTACTTCGAGGCATCCATGCGTACCCTCTTAAAGGATCATATCCAGAGGGGAAAAGTAGATATATTTGTAACCTACGAGGATTATACCGATGCGAAGGTATTCCTCAAATATAACAGATCCCTTGCGCAGGAATATATGGACAGCTTTAAAAAGATGTCCGATGATTTCGGCATCGACAACGACGTAAAAGTGTCTATGCTGGCAAGGTGTCCGGAGGTCCTCACGATGGAGGAGGTTCCGGAGGACGAAGAGCATATGTGGGAACTCTTAAAGGATGCTTTACTTAAGGCCTGCGAGGGCTTTGTGGAGTCCAGGATCCGTGAGGGAGAGAATTTAAAGAACGACCTGATCGGAAAGCTTGACTATATGCTGGAATTAGTTGATTTTATCGAGGAGCGTTCCCCAAAGGTGATCGCGGAGTACCGCCAGAAGTTAGAGGACAAGGTGAAAGAACTTCTCGCTTCCGCCTCTGTGGACGATTCCAGGATCGCGACGGAGGTTACGATCTTTGCCGATAAGATCTGTGTGGATGAGGAGACCGTCCGTTTGAGAAGCCACATCGAGGGAATGAAGAAAGAACTTTTGGCCGGCGGCAGTGTCGGAAGAAAGCTCGATTTTATCGCCCAGGAGATGAACCGGGAGGCAAATACGATCCTCTCGAAATCTACGGATCTTGAGATCTCTGACCGTGCGATCCTCTTAAAGACTGAGGTCGAAAAGGTAAGAGAGCAGATCCAGAATATTGAATGATCAGGGGGCATTTGTAATGCAGACAAAAGGAGTCCTCGTTGTAGTTTCCGGGTTCTCAGGAGCCGGAAAAGGAACCGTGATGAAGGCGCTTTTAGAAAAATATGATAACTATGCGCTTTCTGTATCGGCCACAACAAGAAGCCCGAGACCGGGTGAGGAAAACGGAAGAGAGTATTTCTTCCTCACAGAATCCCAGTTTGAGGATATGATCAGAAACGATGAGCTGATCGAGCACGCGCGCTATGTGGACCATTATTATGGAACACCCAGAAAATATGTGGAAGATAAGATGGCTGCGGGAAAAGACGTGATCCTTGAGATCGAGATTCAGGGAGCGTTGAATATCAAGAAGAAGTTCCCGGACGCCCTTCTCGTATTTATCGTTCCTCCGACCGCAAAAGACTTAAAAAAACGTCTGATCGGACGCGGAACGGAAAGTGCGGAAGTGATCGAGAAACGTCTCCGCCGTGCCGCGGAGGAGTCCGATGGAATGGATTCCTACGACTATATCGTTGTCAACGCTGATGTGGACACCTGTGTGGAAGACCTTCACAGCCTGATCCGTTCCAGCCACTTTAAAGAGTCTGCGAACACAGACCTCGTGGCGAGAATGAAGCAGGAGCTGCACGATATGACAAAATAAAGAATGTATCCGAAAAATACCATGTGTAAAACCGGATACTTCAGATATTTAAGAACTTTTTAATTTCATGATCTGAAAGGGGCATATTTTATGTTACATCCGTCTTATACAGACTTAATTGAAGCCGTAAACAGCGACGTTGAGCCGGGCGAGCAGCCGGTAGTCCAGAGCCGTTATTCCATCGTTATCGCAGCATCCAAGCGTGCGAGACAGCTCATCGCAGGTGACGAGCCGTTAGTTGCAGGCGCTGCAGGAAAGAAACCGCTCTCCACAGCTGTTCAGGAGCTTTATGAGCAGAAGGTAAAGATCCTCACAGAGGATGAGGAGCCGGAGATCGAGACAGATTTCGAAGTAAAAGACAGAACTCCGGAAGAGATCAAAAAAGAAGAAGAGTACGCTGAGGAATAAACAGGTTCCCGGTTGTGGTCCGGCTTTCAGTCCGGCCGTGGCCGGAAATATGAAAGAAAAGGAGGAAAACGGCTGAATCGGGCTTAAGTTTCCTCTTTTTTTCGCTGGCAGGCCGGAGTTTATGAGCCGGTCGGTTCTGGCGGCAGTTACGCACAGAAAGGAAATACGAACAGAATGAATTTACTTTTCATATCACTGGGCTGTGATAAAAACCTTGTGGATACGGAAAAAATGCTGGGAATCCTCGGAAAAGAGGGATATTCCTTTGTCGATGACGAGAATGAGGCAGATATCGTTGTTGTAAACACCTGCTGCTTTATCGGAGATGCAAAAGAGGAGAGCATCAACACAATCCTTCAGATGGCGGAATTAAAGAAAAACGGTCGTTTAAAGGCACTGATCGTCACAGGCTGTCTCGCGCAGCGCTACAAGCAGGAGATCATCGATGAGATCCCGGAGGTAGACGCGATACTCGGAACGACATCCTATGAGGCTGTAGGAGCAGCGATCAGGGAGGTTATGGACGGCGAGACACCGGAAATCTTTGAAAGCATCGATGCACCGGTGAGCACGGCTACGGAGCGCCTTATCACAACAGGTGGGCACTATGCGTTCTTAAAGATCGCGGAAGGCTGTGACAAACGCTGCACCTACTGTATTATCCCTTATCTTCGCGGAAAATACCGCAGTGTTCCGATGGAACAGCTTGTAAGAGAGGCGGAAGAACTCGCGGAGAAAGGTGTGAAAGAGCTGATCCTTGTTGCACAGGAGACCACCCTTTACGGAAAAGACCTTTACGGTGAGAAGAAACTTCCGGAGCTTTTAAGACGTCTGGCAGCCGTGGCCGGTATCCAGTGGATCCGCCTCCAGTACTGCTACCCGGAGGAGATCACCGATGAGCTGATCGAGACGATCAAAACTGAAGAAAAAGTCTGTAACTATCTGGACATCCCGATCCAGCACGCAAGCGATGCCGTGTTAAAACGGATGGGAAGAAGAACCAACAATAAAGAGATCCGCGGGCTGATTGCGAAACTCAGAAAAGAGATTCCGGACATCGCGCTCCGCACCACTCTGATCTCCGGATTTCCGGGTGAGACGGAGGAAGACCACGAGATCCTGATGCAGTTTGTCGATGATATGGAATTTGACCGTCTCGGCGTATTCGCATATTCCCCGGAAGAAGATACCCCGGCATTCAGCTTTGAAAATCAGGTTCCGGAGGAGGTAAAGCAGGAGCGCCGCGATGAGATCATGGAACTCCAGCAGGAAATTGCTTTTGAGAAGTCCGAGGCGATGAAGGGACGTACTCTGGAAGTGATGATCGAGGGCAAGGTTGCTGATGAAAATGCCTACGTTGGACGTACCTATATGGACAGTCCGAATGTAGACGGGCTTATCTTTGTAAACACCGGACTTTCCCTGATGTCCGGAGATTTCCTTAAGGTACGCGTCACAGGCGCGTCCGAATACGATCTGATAGGGGAGGCAGAGGATGAATTTACCGAATAAACTGACAATATTACGAGTGATCATGATCCCGTTTTTCGTAGCCGCGCTTCTTTATGACGGCGGCGCAAACCAGAACATGCGTTATGTGGCGGCGGCACTCTTTATCATCGCGAGCCTGACCGATATGCTGGACGGAAAGATCGCGAGAAAGTATAATCTGGTAACAAATTTTGGAAAATTTATGGATCCGTTGGCGGATAAACTGCTTGTCTGCTCCGCACTGATCTGTATGATCGAGCTTCGTGAGCTTCCGGCCTGGATGGTCATCATCATTATCAGCCGTGAGTTCATTATCAGCGGCTTCCGTCTGGTGGCATCCGACAACGGTGTTGTCATTGCAGCGAGCTACTGGGGAAAATTTAAGACCACATTCCAGATGATCGGGGTGGTTCTTCTGATCTTTAATATTCCGGCGTTGTCAACTTTGACGACGATCATTGTCTGGATCGCTCTTGCATTGACAGTAATTTCACTTGTTGACTACATTGTGAAGAACGCCGGCGTTCTTACGGAAGGAAAAATGTGATGATTCGAACAGAACAGGGTTATGCCCAGATATTTAAAATTTACGGAAAAAGCGAGACGGAAGTAAAGGAAAAGCTTCAGGACCTCTTAAAGTGCGGCGGCGCTGTCGTGATCTACACGAGACGCCGCGGAAAAGATGTCCATGTTCTCGCGGAGACACAGGCGGAGGATGAGGAGTCCGCCAAGGCGGCGTTAAAACCTGTTGCCAAGGAGATCAAAAAGGCACTGGGCGACATGTATTATTCCACGAAAGAGAATGAGACGATGGAAGAGACCGTTGTGCGTCTCCTCACAAAGTACGGACTCACGGTGACAACGGCGGAGTCCTGCACCGGCGGCATGGTGGCTGCAAAGATCATCAACGTGCCAGGTGCGTCTGACGTATTTGATCAGGGTTATATCACATATTCGAACAAATCAAAGAGAAAGATCCTCGATGTCAGCAAGGCAACTTTAAAAAAATACGGGGCAGTCAGTGAGCAGACTGCAAGGGAGATGGCACTCGGCGGTGTTCTCGCGGCTGATGCGGATGCCTGTGTTGCTGTAACGGGGCTTGCTGGTCCGGACGGTGGAACAGAGGAGAAGCCGGTGGGACTCGTATACGTTTCCTGCTGCATGAAGGATGAAGTGATTGTGGAGGAATGCCACTTCAACGGTACAAGACAGGAGATCCGGGAACATGCCGCGGTCACGGCGCTGGACCTTTTGAGAAGAATGATCATCAGATCCAGACAGTAGACCGGGTCCGGGCGGGATCTGGTCATAAATATTAAGGGATGAGCAGGTGAATCATGCGCTGGTATGAAAAACTGTATGTCGGGGAAAAAGCGAAAAAGCACAGATACGAAACGATCCAGGCGGTCCGAAATGGAAGACCAATGGGCTTTTATGTCCTGACTCCGGCGGCTGGGGAGCGGAACCTTTTAGATATCTATCCGGCGCTGACATTAAAGCTTCCTTACTATGAAAAGCAGGATCTTCTGATCGTAGGGATCGCTGCGGATTTTGAGGATGCGGCGGCGCTTGCGGGGCGGATCATCTGTGAGGTCTACAAAAAGACCGGCGGGTATGATGTGAACTCCTTTCTTTTCGGAAAGGGGTGCTGCGAGTGATCCATATATTGCTGATGATCTTAAAGGTCATCGGAGTCATCCTGTTAGTGATCCTTGGACTGATCCTCGCTGCGGTATTGCTGATCCTGTTCGTTCCGGTGCGATACCGGGCGGATGTCTCCTTCGAAGGAAAACCGGACGGGGAGGCGGCGGTGAGCTGGCTTCTACATCTCGTGCGGATCCGGGTGAGTTATCACGAACACGCGGATGTATCCGGGCGGGTGCTGTGGTTTAAGTTGGTTGCTGTGAGATTGTGGCCGCCGGAGGATGAGGAAGAACAAAAAACAAAATCAGAAACGGAGCCGGTTTTTGCGGAATTTGAAAAAACACCGGTACTGTCAGAAAATGATTCTGAAATCAGAAACACAGAGGTATCTGTTTTAACTGAAAACGAGCAGCAGGAAATACCTTTGGAAACAGTTGCGGAGACATCGAAAGCGGAAGAGAAAAAAACTGCCGGGGATGACAGGACAGCTGTCCCGGCGGAAGATGATGAACTCGTTGTCCATGCAACGGAGCTTATTTCAGGATCGAATGAATCTTCTTCTCCCAGCGCACTGCCGGCGGATGCTTTAAAAAACTCCTCAAAGGAAAATTTTAAGGAACCCGTTGTGAAAGAGGAGCGCGTGGAGGAGGTTAAGAACTGTTTCGGTGCGAAGATCAAAGAAAAATTGGCTCGGCTTATAAAAAAAGCCCGAACTCTTTGGAATAGGATCAGGGAACTGCCCGGAAAGATCCGGAAGCTGGCCGATGGGATATCAAAGAAGAAAATTTCTCTGGAAAAGACCTGGAACAGCATCTCGATGTTCTGGCACGACGGGCAGAACCAGAAAGCGTTTCATCTTGTCTGGAAGCGCGCAAAAAAACTTGTCCGCTACGTTCTTCCGAAAAAGGTGCAGGGACGGATTCACTTCGGTTTCGATGATCCCTACGATACGGGGCAGGTTCTTACGGTGGTCAGTCCGTTTTATGGCTTATACGCGAGAACACTGACTCTGGAGCCGGATTTCACCGGAACGGCGCTTGACGGAGAACTTCATTTTAAGGGGCGGATCGCCCTGTGGTATCCGCTCTGGACGGCAGCAAGACTGTTTATCAGTAAAGATTTCAGAAGATTACTTCGTTTCTTGAGGAAAAGAGATTCTGGGACGAAAAAAGCATAGATTTAGGAGGGATCGGTATGGCAGAAAATCAGTTTCCATCTACCGTGGACGCACTGTTTAAGGGGATGGATCATTTCATTACATCAAAAACCGTTGTGGGCGAGCCTGTGAAGGTGGATGAGAACACGACGATCATCCCGCTTGTGGATGTGACCTGCGGCATGGCAGCCGGTTCCTTTGCACAGTCCGCAAAGACAAATGGCGGCGGCGGTATGAGCGCGAAGATGAGCCCCAGTGCCATCCTCGTGATCCAGAACGGCATGACAAAGCTCGTCAATATCAAACATCAGGATGCAGTCACCAAAGTCCTCGACATGGTCCCGGATATCGTAAACCGCTTCACCGGCGGCAATGATATTACTCCGGACGCGGCGGCAAAAGCGGAGAAGATGGCAGCTGAGATGGAGAAAGAGAAATAAATACGATAAAGCAAAGGGCGCAGACCGAAAGGCACTGTTTCAAGCGGTATGGGATGATGACAGTGAACTTCTGACGCGTGAGATGAGTACGCTGCTCAGAATAACTATCAGCTATCACGATTACAAAGTATAAGAAACGTTGTCTGGTAAAGAAAAGGGAATAGTGAAATTCCTGACGATGGTAAAGATACAGAATGGTTACGAATCATTATCTATGAGACCGCATAATCTGTCATAGACATTCCTTTTTGGGAGAATGGATATGAAGCGATTATGCGGTCTCATGCTGTTCTGTGTGGGTTTTGGCATGACCTGGGCCTTGATATTGCCGACAACCTTTTTTCTTGTGATTATGGCGGCAGCGCTTATGATCGTGGGATATAATCTGTTTTGCGGGTAAAACAGGACAGATGAGTGATACCGGATCTGCAATTCTGATTTTTCGGGCAAAGGAGTCGAAAAACGGCACACCGCATTCTTGTTACTTTCGTGATGAGCAGGTGTGCCAAAATTTTTTATCAAGACGCAGAGCAGACGTTTGATATATAGGAATGTTTTTGATATAATGTAAACACGGAGTAACTGTTCAGTAGGTCTGCGCACTTGCTGCGCTGACCGTAAGAAAACATAGGCTGGAGGGCAAAAATCCCATCAGCGAAGCTGATCTGGAATGGATTTTTGCGTGTAACTATGAAGGTACTGAATAGTTACAACACGGAAGCATAAAGATGGAGAGGAGGACTTTTATGGGACCAATTTTTGAGGGCGATGGGTGGTTTTGCGTGATAGCGATCATTGTTTCGGAGCTTTTAGCGGATATTCCCTGGCTGTCGGATCAACTGAGACTCCCGGGAATCGTGATGATCTCACTGATTTTTGCCCTGTTTTACGGGCCGGAACCAAAGCGGATCTCGAAAAAAATTTTCGTGGGAGGAGTAGTGGGGCTTACGGTCGCTTCGCTGCTTGGAGAGCTGGTCGGGAATTTTATTGGAAAAGGTATCTGAATCGTTCTGTTGGGAATGCAGATCTGAATAAAAAAAATATGCGGGCACATGAAAAAGGCACCCTCACATGAGGATGCCTTCATTTCATTTCCCTATCTTGTAAAAGGAGGATTAAGCTCTCTCAACGAGACCGGATCTTAAGCAGGAAGTGCATACATACATCTTGCGGGAGCCGCCGTTAACCTTAACCTTTACAGATTTTACATTCGCGTTCCAGATTTTATTGGATCTTCTATGGGAATGGCTTACTCCATTACCAAAGTGAGCCGCCTTTTCGCAAATAGCACATTTAGCCATGATTCCACCTCCTTAATCATTCATACGGTTGGATGCAAAAATCCATAACATGGATATCATAGCAGAAGATTAAATATTTTGCAAGCAAAATTTTTAGAAATTTCACATTTTTTTGAAAAATAAGTGGAATCCCATGGACAGAGAAAACTTGATATGGTATATTAGGGTTATTAAAGTTCAATTATAAAGGAACTTTTGCGCGAATGATCCGGGTGGTCTGTGTTATGATCCGGCTGGATCGTTGGCGTTTGCGCCTTTTATCAGGATACGGCGCTTATAATCAGTAGGAATGGAGGCTTAGCGTATGAAGGGATGTATTAACAATAAAATGGGACAGATCCAGATCGACACCGATGTTATCGCTCTTTATGCCGGCACGACAGCGGTAGAATGCTTTGGAATCGTGGGAATGGCTGCAGTAAGTATGAAAGACGGTCTGGTAAAGCTATTAAAGAGAGAAAGCCTGACTCACGGAATCAATGTTACGATCAATGATAATGCAATTGAAATCGACTTCCACGTAATCGTATCCTATGGCGTCAGCATCTCGACCGTAGCGGATAACCTGATCGAGAGTGTGAAATACAAAGTAGAAGAGTTCACGGGAATGCCGGTTGAAAAGATCAATATCTTTGTTGAAGGCGTTCGAGTGATAGATTAAGGAGGAAGTAAAATCCATGGAATTAAAGTCCGTAGATGCCGCTCTCTTACAGAAAGCGGTTCTGGCCGCAGCGAAAGGCCTTGAGGCAAAAAAAGAATGGATTAACGAATTAAACGTATTCCCGGTTCCGGACGGTGATACGGGTACGAATATGACCATGACGATCATGGCCGCAGCAAGAGAGGTGGCTGCGATCGAGAATCCGACAATGGAGTCCATCGCGAAGGCTCTCTCATCCGGTTCCTTAAGAGGCGCCCGCGGTAACTCCGGCGTTATCTTATCCCAGTTATTCCGCGGTTTCACAAAAGAGATCAAGGAATCCAATGAAATTACAGTGACAAGCCTGGCGAATGCCTTTACCCGCGCAACTGAGACTGCCTACAAGGCTGTTATGAAGCCGAAGGAAGGTACGATCCTCACTGTGGCAAAAGGAATGGCTGAGAAGGCCGTTGATCTTGCGACACAGACAGATGATGTGATCGAATTTTTAACACAGGTGATCGAGGAAGGCGACTATGTATTAAGCCAGACTCCGGAGATGCTCCCGGTATTAAAGCAGGCTGGTGTTGTCGACTCCGGCGGACAGGGACTTATGCAGGTCATGAAGGGCGGTCTCGACGGTCTTTTAGGAAAGGGGATCCCGTTTGATGCCGTTGCTCCGGCAGCCGGAAACACAGAGTCCGCAAAACCGAAGGTTGCTGCGGGAAGTGACGATCTTTCTACTTCCGATATTAAGTACGGCTACTGCACTGAGTTTATCGTAAACGTGGAAAAATCTTACGACATGGACGAGGAGCAGAAATTTAAAGGATATTTAGAGTCCATCGGTGACTGCGTCGTTGTAGTTTCCGATGACGATATCATTAAAGTCCACGTTCACACGAACCATCCGGGTCTTGCATTCGAGAAAGGTCTGACTTACGGTTCCCTTTCCAGAATGAAGATCGACAATATGCGCGAGGAGCACCACGAGCGTCTGATCCAGAACGCTTCCAATGTTGCCCAGACTCCGGAAACTCCGGCTGAGGCAAAAAAAGAGGAAGCTCCGGCATCCAACGAGCCGAGAAAACCGTACGGCTTCATTGCTGTCTCCATCGGTAAAGGTCTCGGTGAGATCTTCAAGGGAATTGGCGCTGACTATCTGATCGAGGGCGGACAGACGATGAACCCGAGTACCGAGGATATGCTAAATGCCATCGAGAAGGTAAATGCGGACGTGATCTACATCCTTCCAAACAACAAGAATATCATTCTTGCCGCTGAACAGGCTAAGAGTCTTGTGGAAGATAAGAAGATCTTCGTTGTTCCGTCCAAGACCGTACCGCAGGGTATCGCGGCTCTCATCAACTTTCTCCCGGATCTTTCACCGGAGGAAAACCTTGAGAACATGACATCCGAGATGGGACGGATCCACACAGGCCAGATCACCTACGCGGTCCGCAACACAAATATCGACGGAATGGAGATCCATGAGGGCGATATCATGGGAATCGGTGATTCTGGCATGCTCGCCGTAGGCCAGAATGTAAATGAAACCGTTCTTGAGACTTTAAAGCACCTGGTGGATGACGAGTCTGAGCTGATCAGCGTTTACTCCGGTGAGGACGTGACGGAGGAAGATGCGGCAGCACTTGTAGAAAAAGTGCAGGCGGCATTCCCGAACTGTGAAGTTGAATTAAACGACGGCGGTCAGCCGATCTATTATTACCTGCTTTCCGTAGAGTAAGCGGGGAGATGCCAGAGGCGCCTGGCGCCCCGGCGAATGCATAACGACAGAAAAAGCTGCTCCCTTTGGTCAGAAGACCCGATGAGGCAGCTTTTTCCATGAGACAAAAAGCGGAAAGTTTCCGGCATGTTCTCAGTGGTCTGCAGACTGCGCCGCAGGATAAGACAAAAGGAGCGTGAAAACGATGGCAAACGACCAATCCATAGAGACCTTAAAAGGAATCGGAGAAAAAACGGCAAAGCTTTTTGAAAAAGTCGGGATCCGCACCATCGACGATCTGCTCCACTACTATCCGAGGGGCTATGATACCTACGGGGAGCCGAAAGCCATCGGGGAGCTTTCTGAGGATGAGACCGGGACCGTGGAGGGCTTTTTAAAGAGCGGGGCCACAGGAGTCCACGTAAACGGTCTTTCCATCGTCCAGGTGACCATCAGCGATATGACCGGAAAACTTCGTCTCGTCTGGTATCACATGCCGTATTTAAAGAACGCTCTGCGGCCGGACAGTCATTTTATCTTCCGGGGCCGTGTGATTCGCAAAAAGAACGGACTCACGATGGAACAGCCCCAGATGTTTAAGCCGGAGGCCTACGAGGAACTTTTATCCAGCATGCGCCCGGTCTATGCCCAGACGAAGGGTCTGGGAAATAAGATGATCACTTCCGCAGTTGAGCAGGCACTTGCGTTCCGGACGTTGGAGAGGGATTATCTCCCGGCAGGTCTCAGGATCGCAAACGAGCTTGCGGAGTACAACTTTGCTATTGAGCACATCCATTTTCCGTCGAATGAGGAAGAACTGAAGTTTGCGAGGAAGCGCCTCGTGTACGATGAATTTTTCTTCTTCCTTCTGGCAGTGCGTCATTTAAAGGAGAAACGTCAGAATGTGCAGAGCCCATTCCATATGGAAAAACAGGATGAATGCCGGAAACTTCTGGCGGAGCTGCCTTACAGGCTCACGAACGCCCAGCTGAGGACGCTGGAGGAAGTCCTGAGGGACCTCAAGAGCGGTTCCGTCATGAACCGGCTGATCCAGGGTGATGTTGGCTCCGGTAAGACGATCATCGCCGTTCTGGCGCTCCTGGCAGCCTGCGAAAACGGATACCAGGGAGCTCTCATGGTGCCGACGGAAGTTCTCGCGAGACAGCACTTCGAGTCTGTGACGGAACTTTTTGAGAAGCATGGTGTGGACAAAAAGGTGATCCTGCTCACTGGTTCCATGACGGCAAAGGAAAAGCGGATCGCCTACGAGAAAGTTGCCTCCCATGAAGCGGATATCATCATCGGAACCCACGCCCTGATCCAGGAGAAGATAGTCTATGATAACCTTGCCCTCGTCATCACCGACGAGCAGCACCGGTTCGGTGTCGCCCAGAGGGAGATGTTTGGAAACAAGGGACAGATGCCTCATGTGCTGGTCATGAGCGCCACCCCAATCCCGAGGACTCTGGCGATCATCCTTTACGGGGACCTCGATATTTCCGTCATCGACGAGCTCCCGGCAAACCGTCTTCCCATCAAGAACTGCGTGGTGGACAAGAGCTACCGCCCGCGGGCTTACCGTTTTATCGAAAACGAGGTAAAAAATGGCCGCCAGGCCTATGTGATCTGCCCGATGGTGGAGGAGAGCGAGATGATCGATGCAGAAAACGTCCTGGACTACACGAAGATCTTAAGGCAGAATCTGCCGGGGATCCGGGTGGAGTACCTTCACGGGAAGATGAAGGGAAAAGAGAAAAATAAGATCATGGAAGAATTTGCCGCCGGGGAGATCCAGGTGCTTGTCTCCACCACGGTCATCGAGGTCGGGGTCAACGTGCCGAACGCTACGGTGATGATGATCGAGAATGCCGAACGGTTCGGCCTTGCGCAGCTCCATCAGCTTCGGGGCCGCGTTGGACGGGGGGACAAGCAGTCCTACTGCATCATGGTGAATGCCTCCGGAAATAAGGAGAAAAACAGGCGTCTGGACGTCTTGAATAAGTCCAACGACGGCTTTTATATCGCTTCCGAGGATCTGAAGCTCCGGGGTCCCGGTGATATCTTCGGGATCCGTCAGAGCGGAGATCTGGAGTTCCAGCTGGCAGATATCTATACAGATGCGGTGACGCTTAAGAAGGTCTCCGAGGACGTGAACCGGCTTTTGGAGCAGGATGAAAACCTGGAACAGGAAGAAAACCAGGAATTAAAGAAGCGCCTCGACAGGTTTCTGGAAGAAAAGTATGAGAAGCTGAACCTGTAATAAAAAGAATTATTGAACCTGCCGGTATATGACCAACCATCAAAGCTGAAACATTGAGAATACCGGGAAGTGCAGCAAGCTCGCAGACCTGCTGAACAGTTACGAAATGCCACAAATTGATTATAAAAGAGGAGAATGACACACATGACGAGACTTGATGAACTCTTATATGAAATGACACGCTACGACGACAAGGATGTAAAACGGATCCAGCACTTTTTGAAGGTCCATGAATTCGCGAGACTGATCGGCTTTGAGGAGAATCTCGATCCGTACACCCAGGAAGTTCTGGAGGCAGCGGCCATCGTTCATGACATCGGAATTCACAAAGCAGAAGAAAAGTATGGAAGAAACACTGGAAAATACCAGGAGATGGAGGGACCGGGCGAGGCGCGGACCATGCTGACAGCCCTTTCCTGGCCCCTGGAGGTCATCGACCGTGTCTGCTATCTGGTAGGACATCACCACACATACGATAATATCGATGGAATGGACTACCAGATCCTTGTGGAGGCGGATTTCCTCGTCAATCTCTTCGAGGATGGATCCACACCGGACACCCAGAAGAGTGTATTTGAGAGAATATTCCGAACGGAAGGCGGAAAACGTCTGTTCCGTCTGATGTTTGAGAGTGGAGAGGAATAAACAGGTGAAAACACTTCTGGGAGGGGCAAATATATCGTTACCTGGGCACTGGGACATCTTTTGACTCTGGCGGACCTGGTGAACAACGTGTCCGCGATGGCACTTGCTGGGATAAAACTGGATAATAAGTGATCACAGATACGCGGCAGGGACGATATTGCAGGTATACCAGATAAGTGAGAAGGAATAAAGTATGTCAGTTAAATTAAAACAGGTATTTTCAGGGAAACGCCTTGATGAGATCCATGCCCTCTATGAGACCGCATTTCCCGCCGGTGAGAAGAAACCTTTCTCCATGATCGTCTCCGGACAGGAGACCGGGTTTGTGGAGATCCTTTCTCTGGAAGATGATAATAGGTTTCTTGGTCTTGCCATCATGGCGAAGGCGGGAGACCGGGTGCTTCTTGACTATTTTGCCATCGCGGATGAAGTGCGGGGGCATGGAGCCGGCTCTGCGGCACTTCAGGCACTCCGTGAGAGATATCAAGGCATGAGGATTATCATTGAGATCGAGAGCACGAAATGTGTGGATGAAGAGGAACTGGTTCTCCGCACACGCCGGAAAAAGTTCTATCTGCGGAATGGATTTACGATGCTGCCGTACTACATCGATCTCTGGGGGACGGAGATGGAGATGCTTTCAAATGGTCAGCCATGTCCGTATGAGGAATATCTCGATATCTATACAACGGCATTTGGTACAAAAGTATCCGATAAGATCCATTTTTTAGGGGACGCACCGGCGGCAGATGAGATCTGATGGCAGCCTGGGAGTAATTTCCGAAGAAATAAGAATCAAATTCACAAAAAGTACACAGGGGTATGATATAGTGAGCGATAAGTTCGTCAGGAGCAGGCTTGCATGCTTCTGACAAACGGCGAACTGGACCAAAATAGCTGCGTTAGCAGCGGTCAGCACCATAGGTGCGAATTGTGGTATAGTGAGCGTGCTTTCGCCAACAAACCAATTAACAATGAGAGGATTACCAGATATGAAAAAACATGTATTATTAGGAGCGCTGCTCCTGACAGCAGCACTTTCGGCAGGACTTACCGGTTGTTCTTCTTCCGGCACAAAGGAATCAGGATCCCCGAAGGTGGAGATCTCCGAGATTAGAGATGACGTTGTAGAACCGGATTTCTCCGGTGCGGACATTGAAGTTTATGCATTAAATGCACCGATCGATTTTGACTACTCCAGCTCCGACACCGATATGATCTTTAAGAAAAAAGACGGTGTATGGCTGGATGCCATGGATTCCGCAATCCCGTTAAACCAGGAAAAATTTGAGGCGATGGCACAGAATTTCCTAAATCTTCATGCGATCTCTGAAATTGACAGTGCTGATACCGCATCTGACTATGGTATGGGAAATCCGGTATACACTGTGACGATCACCGACAGCGAAAAAGGTGAGATCACTCTGAGCATCGGAAACAAGGATGCAGACGGAAATTACTATCTCTCCGATGAGAAAAATATCTATCTCGTAAAAGCATCCACAGTAGACTCCCTGGTATTCGACTATGATACCCTGGTTGTCCGCGAGGGACTGGATATTCAGGTCACAGCAGCTGATCTTCAGAACGTGTCCATCACCATGGATGGTAAGACAACGTCCTACAAGAACTCTGATACAGAGGCCATGACGACCATCGCAGATGGAATCAGCAATCTCAAACCGTTCGACTATGCAAGCTACCATGTTTTAAATCAGGAACTTGCTAATGCTGACCTGACAACAGATACCCGCATTACATTCCAGGCGGAGCTCACTGTAAATGGTGAGAAGAAGTCTCTCACGATTTATGTCGGAACATACGCAAATCCGGATCAGACATACCGCTATGTGCAGCTTGATGGATCCAACATGATCATGGTCGTTGACAACAACATCGTATTAAACCTCTTAAACGGTCTGACACCGGATGAGGAATAAGTGCAAAGAAAATGCATAAACATGCATGATAAGGCAAGAAAAAGGCAATTCTTACACCCCTTTTTCTTGCCTTTTTTTTGTCTTTGAGATATGATAGAACAAGACTTTGGAATAAAGGAGAGAAAACACATGAATCAGTTACTTGATCTCTTCCTTACGTTTGCCAGAATCGGTGGTCTTACCTTTGGCGGTGGATACGCGATGCTTCCGATCCTCCAGAGAGAGGTTGTTGAGAAGAGACACTGGGCAACAGAAGAGGAACTTATGGACTATTACGCGATCGGCCAGTGTACCCCGGGCATTATCGCGGTAAATACGGCGACCTTTGTCGGACAGGGACTTGCCGGCTCCATTGGCGGTATCGTCGCGACTCTGGGCGTTGTATTCCCGTCCCTGATCATTATCACGGTCATCGCGGCATTTATCCAGAACTTTGCGCATCTCGCGATCGTACAGAACGCCTTTGCGGGTATCCGTGTCTGCGTCTGTGTCCTGATCTTCAACGCGGTGGTCAAACTCTGGAAAAAGGCAGTTGTGGATAAGCCGACATTAGTGATCTGCCTGCTTGTGATCCTCGGCTCCACACTTACGGAGTTTTCCCCGATCGTGTTCGTTATCCTTGCGGCTGCTGCAGGAATTATCTTAAAGAATAAGGAGGCTGCTTCCAAATGATGATCTTTGTCAGACTTTTCTTTGAGTTTTTTAAAGCTGGTCTCTTTGCAATCGGCGGCGGGATGGCGACACTCCCGTTCCTCTACAATATCTCCGATAAGACAGGCTGGTTCACCTACGGACAGCTTGCGGACATGGTGGCGATCTCCGAGTCCACACCAGGTCCGATGGGCGTCAACATGGCAACTTACGTTGGATTTACAACAGCCGGTCCTGCTGGTGCAGTAATTGCTACACTCGGTCTGATCACACCATCCATTATCGTGATCCTGATCATTGCCGGATTCTTAAAGGCGTTCAAGACAAACAAGTATGTTCAGAACGCTTTCTACGGACTCCGCCCGGCATCAACAGGTCTGATCGCGGCAGCAGGACTTTCCGTTCTGTCCTTGGTTCTTCTTCACAAGGACGCTTTTGCGGCAAGCGGAAAGATCACAGACCTGATCAGCATCCGCAGTATCGTTCTTCTTGCAGTACTTTATTATTTCACGGCAGTCTGCAAAAAGACGAAAGGACTCCATCCGGTTGCGTTTATTGCGGCATCTGCGGTGATCGGAGTTGTGCTTCGGTTCGGAGGAGTTTAAAATTTAAGTAAATATGTGCCTGTGGGAGAGCGATCCCGCAGGCTTTTTTCTTCCGAAAAACCGTTTGAAAAAGCTTGCTGGGACCGCATGCTCCAGGATGTTTTTCGACACAAAACTATAATTCGAATATATGTTCGATAGAAAACGCTTGCAAATCTGGAAGATTTAAGTGTATAATAGGAAAAGCTTGACTGAGAAACGTGGCTGCGGCATATACGCAGCAGTATGAAAAATAAAACAAAGCTGCGGCGGGGAAGCTTTCCTGCCGCAGTTTATGACTTGTATTGGAGGTCTTTACATGGCGAAAGCACAGTATAATGCTGACAGTATTACCGTACTGGAAGGACTGGAGGCAGTCCGCAAGCGTCCCGGAATGTACATCGGTGGCGTTGGAACAAAGGGCTTAAACCATTTGATATATGAAATCGTCGACAACGCGGTGGACGAGCACCTGGCTGGATTCTGTACGGAGATCACAGTAACGCTGGAGGCGGATGGGTCCTGTACCGTAAAGGATAACGGACGGGGAATCCCGGTGGAGATGCACAAAAAAGGCGTGTCTGCGGAACGTGTGGTTCTCTCCACGCTTCATGCAGGCGGAAAATTCGATAATAATTCCTATAAGACCAGCGGCGGACTTCATGGTGTCGGTTCTTCGGTCGTAAACGCCCTGTCTGACCGGATGAAGGTAAAAATTTCCAGGGATGGAAAGGTCTATTATGATGAGTATGAGAAGGGACATCCGGTGATCGAATTGAAGGATGGACTTCTTCCAGTGATCGGAAAATCAAGGGAGACAGGAACGGAGATCAACTTCCTGCCGGATCCGACAATTTTCGAGAAGACGAAATTTAAGGCGGAGTGGTTAAAAAGCCGTCTTCATGAGTCTGCCTATTTAAACCCGAACCTGGCGCTCCACTATGTGAACAAACGCGCCGGTGAGGAGGAGATGATCACCTACCACGAGCCGGATGGGATCATTGCCTATGTCCGCGAGTTAAACAACGGAAAAGAGCCGGTTCATGAGCCGGTGTATTTTAAAGGCAGTGTGGACCAGATCGAGGTGGAGGTGGCGTTCCAGTTCGTTGACGCCTTCGAGGAGAATATTCTCGGATTCTGCAACAATATCTTCACCCAGGAGGGCGGAACCCACCTGGTGGGATTCAAGACGAAATTCACCCAGCTGATCAACTCCTATGCGAGGGAACTCGGCATTTTAAAAGAGAAGGACAGCAACTTTACCGGCGCTGACACAAGAAACGGCATGACGGCCGTTGTGGCGGTGAAACACCCGGATCCGATCTTCGAGGGACAGACAAAGACAAAGCTTGCCAGCGCTGACGCGACAAAAGCCGTGTTTACCCTGACTGGAGACGAGTTGGAAAGGTTTTTCGACCGAAATCTCGACACCTTAAAGGCAATCATCGCCTGTGCGGAGAAATCCGCAAAGATCCGCAAGGCGGAGGAGAAGGCGAAGACAAACATGCTCTCCAAGTCGAAGTTCTCCTTCGACAGCAACGGAAAGCTTGCAAACTGTGAGAGTCGTGACCCGTCAAAGTGTGAGATCTTCATCGTCGAGGGAGATTCTGCCGGCGGCTCCGCAAAAATGGGAAGAAACCGACAGTTCCAGGCGATCCTGCCGATCCGCGGAAAGATCTTAAACGTGGAGAAAGCGTCTATGGATAAGGTCCTGGCAAACGCTGAGATCAAGACTATGATCAATGCCTTCGGCTGTGGATTCTCTGAGGGATACGGAAATGACTTTGATATCACGAAATTGAAATACGATAAGATCGTCCTGATGACCGATGCCGATGTTGACGGAAGCCACATCGACACGCTGCTCCTGACGTTCCTTTACCGCTTTATGCCGGAGCTGATCTACGACGGACATGTATATATTGCAATGCCGCCGCTCTATAAGGTAGTTCCGAAACGCGGAGAAGAGCGGTATCTCTACGATGACAAGGCGCTAGAAGAATATAAGAAGAGCCACGCCGGGGACTTTACGCTGCAGCGCTACAAAGGTCTCGGTGAGATGGATGCGGATCAGCTCTGGGAGACGACGCTAAACCCGGAGAACCGCGTCTTAAAACGGGTGGAGATCGAAGATGCCCGGATGGCAAGTGAAGTGACGGAGCTTCTGATGGGAAGCGACGTTCCGCCGAGAAAGAAATTTATCTATGATCATGCCGATGAGGCGGAGATCGACGCATAGAAGGAGAGTTTACCATGTCTGAAAAAATATTGCGAACTGAATATTCGGAGGAAATGCAGAAGAGCTATCTGGACTACTCCATGAGCGTCATCACCTCCCGTGCGATCCCGGATGCCAGAGACGGTTTAAAGCCGGTACAGCGCCGTGTTCTCTACGATATGAGTGAGCTTCACTTAGATCACGATAAGCCCCACAGAAAGTCGGCACGTATCGTGGGCGATACCATGGGTAAATACCACCCACACGGCGACAGCTCTATCTACGAGACCTTAGTTGTCCTGTCCCAGGACTTTAAAAAGGGAATGGCTCTGGTGGACGGACACGGAAATTTCGGCTCCATAGAGGGTGACGGCGCAGCTGCCATGCGATACACTGAGGCACGCTTAAAGAAATTTGCGGAGGAGGTCTACTTAAAAGATCTCGATAAGACCGTAGATTTCGTCGCCAACTACGATGAGACGGAAAAAGAGCCGGAGGTCCTCCCGGTCCGCGTGCCGAACCTTCTCGTAAACGGTGCGGAGGGAATCGCTGTCGGTATGAGCACCAGCATTCCGACCCACAATTTAGGGGAAGTTATCGACGCGGTAAAGGCCTATATCGATAACCGTCTTCTCACCGTGGAAGAGCTGATGCAGTATATGCCGGGACCGGATTTCCCCACTGGCGGGATCATCGCAAATAAGAGTGATCTTTTACAGATCTACGAGACTGGTGTTGGAAAGATCAAGCTCCGCGGAAAGATCGAGGTGGAACTCGGAAGAAGAAAGGCAGACCGAGACAAACTGGTGATCACGGAGATCCCGTACACAATGGTCGGCGCGGGAATCAACAAGTTCCTCATGGATGTGGCAGATCTCGTTGAGACGAGGAAGCTCACCGATGTGGTGGACATTTCAAACCAGTCAAATAAAGAGGGGATCCGCATTGTCCTGGAGTTAAAGAAGGACGCGGATGTCAATAAGATCAAGGCGATCCTCTATAAAAAGACAAAGCTCGAGGACACTTACGGTGTCAACATGCTTGCCATTGATGATGGACGCCCGGAGACCATGAACCTTAAGCAGATCTTGAATACATTCCTGGAATTCCAGTACCGGAACATGACGAAGAAATACAATGTTCTTCTCCAGAAGGAAATGGAGAAGAAGGAAGTTCAGGAAGGGCTCATCGAGGCATGCGATGTGATCGACCTCATTATCGCCGTTCTCCGGGGATCAAAGAACATGAAGGACGCAAAGGAATGCCTGATGACCGGAAATACGGAGAAGATCAAGTTCCGTGTGCCGGGCTTTGAGGCGGACGCGAAGAAGCTTCATTTTACCGAACGCCAGGCGACAGCGATCCTGGAGATGCGTCTCTACAAGCTCATCGGTCTTGAGATCCTCGCGCTCCAGAAAGCATACAAGGAGACATTGCGGAAAATCCGTGAATATAAGCATATTCTTTCCAACCAGAAGAATATGGATGTGGTGATCAAGGAAGACCTTGACTCCATCAAGGCAGAGTTCGCAGAACCGAGAAGGACACTCATCGAGGATGGCGAAGAGATGGTTTACGTGGAGGCGAAGGAAGAGGCGAAGGAAGTGATTTTCGTCATGGACCGCTTCGGCTATTGCAAGACCATGGACCGCTCCATCTACGAGAGGAACCAGGAGACCGTGGACAGCGAGAATGTCCGGGTACTTCCGGTGATGACGGACGATAAGCTCTGCATGTTCTCGGATACCGGAAACATGTATCAGGTGAAGGTTGCGGAGTTCCCGACACTGAAGATGAAAGACAAGGGAATCCCCATCGAGAACGTCAGCAAATTTGATGGGAAGACGGAGACGATCCTCTTTATGCTTCCGGCATCCGGATTTACCGGTAAGAAATTCCTGTTCGCGACGGCCCAGGCGGCGGTGAAGATCGTTCCGGGAGAGGAATTTGTAACGGCAAATAAGACCGTTGTGGCGACGAAATTAGCGGGAGAGGATAAGCTCACGGAGATCCGGGAGATCGGCACTGAGATCGATGGAACCCGCGATGTGGTTCTCCAGACTGTCGACGGTATGTTCTTAAAATTCCAGCTGGAAGAAATTCCAGAGCTCAAGAAGAACAGCCGTGGTGTGCGGGGCATCAGGCTTGAAAAGGAAGATACTCTGGAACATGTATATCTGCCGGATATGGACGGAACCGCTGTCTATAAAGGAAAAGAAGTTGCTCTTGGCCGGTTGAAAGCGGCAAAGAGGGATGGAAAAGGAACGAAAGTCCGGTTATAATAGAATTGGATCGTACGATCCTTTTAATCTGAACTTGAATGAAAATCATGATCCGGACAGATCCTGTCCGGGAAAAGGAGGAACCTATATGAATACACCAACACCTCATATTGCAGCAAAACAGGGTGAGATCGCGCCGTCTATTTTACTTCCGGGTGATCCGCTCCGCGCGAAATTTATCGCTGAGAATTTCCTTGCGGGCACAAAGCAGTTCAACGCTACAAGAAATATGTTTGGTTACACCGGTTTTTACCGTGATAAACCTGTCTCTGTCATGGGAACAGGAATGGGATGCCCGTCCATTGGAATCTACACCCACGAGCTCATCGAGGGATACGGCGTAAAGACACTGATCCGTGTGGGAACCACAGGGGCGATCTCCGAGGATGTCCATATCCGTGACCTTGTTTTCGCCATGGGTGCCTGCGCACAGACAAATTATGTGAGAGAATTCGGACTCCCGGGAGATTTCGCGCCGATCGCGGACTTCGGACTCCTGGTTAAAGCCGTCTTCCACGCAGAGCAGGAAAACCTTCCATATCACGTTGGAAACGTCCTGACTTCCGATCTGTTCTATGAGCCGGAAAAAAAGAAACACGACGGACTCCAGTTCGCGGATATGGGTGTACTTGCAGTGGAGATGGAGACAGCGGCCCTCTACGCAAACGCGGCTCTCGCAAAGGCGCGCGCCCTTTCGATTCTGACTGTATCTGATTCTATGGTGACAGGCGAGAAGACGACAGCCGAGGAGCGCGAGACATCCTTCGCTGACATGATCCATGTAGCGCTTGAAATCGTTTAATCGTTACTGATATCAGTTATTGTTTGCGCAAGGCGTGAGCAGTAACGTTTAATACGTTAGTATGGTAAACTCATGCCATTTACTACTTGCATTTTTTGTCGTTTTGAGTTAGGATAGACAACAACACGGGTGTTGCGTACATGGAGACATATGTCCGCGACGGGTGGAAAATGGCAGGCTGGCAGCTGATACCGGCTGACGGGCTGAGATGAGGAGATATGTGTGATGGAAAAGAAACTTAGAGTTGGTATCCTTGGAGCAACAGGTATGGTAGGACAGAGATTTATCTCTCTCCTTGAGAATCATCCATGGTTCGAAGTGACGACCGTGGCAGCCAGCCCGCGTTCTGCAGGAAAAACATATGAGGAGGCAGTTGGAGGACGCTGGAAAATGACGACTCCGATGCCGGAAAAAGTTAAAAATTTAGTTGTTATGAATGTAAATGACGTGGATGCGGTATCCAAGACCGTTGATTTCGTATTCAGCGCCGTTGATATGACAAAGGAAGAGATCCTCGCTATCGAGGAAGCTTACGCGAAGACAGAGACTCCGGTGGTTTCCAACAACAGCGCTCACCGCTGGACACCGGATGTTCCGATGGTAATTCCGGAGATCAACCCGGATCACTTTGAGGTGATCAAGTTCCAGAAGCAGAGACTCGGCACGACCCGCGGATTTATCGCAGTAAAGCCGAACTGCTCGATCCAGAGCTACACTCCGGCACTCAGTGCGTGGAGAGAGTTCGAGCCGTACGAGGTAGTCACTACTACATATCAGGCTATTTCCGGAGCAGGAAAGACCTTTAAGGACTGGCCGGAAATGGTAGAGAATGTGATCCCGTACATCGGCGGCGAGGAAGAGAAGAGTGAGCAGGAGCCGCTTAGGATCTGGGGTCACTTAGAAGGCGGCGTGATCGTAAAGGCAAAAGAGCCGGTGATCACATGCCAGTGCGTCCGGGTACCGGTATTAAACGGCCACACAGCTGCTGTATTCGTAAAATTCAGAAAGAAAGCTTCCAAGGAACAGCTCATTGAAAAGCTTGTAAACTTCAAGGGACTTCCGCAGGAGTTAGAGCTTCCGAGCGCACCGAAGCAGTTCATCCAGTATATGGAAGAGGACAACCGTCCGCAGGTTAAGCTGGACGTTGATTTCGAGAAGGGAATGGGCGTATCCATCGGCCGCTTAAGAGAAGACACCGTCTATGACTGGAAGTTTATCGGTCTGTCCCACAACACCGTCCGCGGTGCTGCAGGCGGAGCCGTTCTCTGCGCAGAGCTTCTCACAAAGCAGGGATATATTTCTGCAAAATAATATCGACGGATATCCGTTATCATCTGTCGATCAGAACGTAATTCATGGGCCCGCTATTTTTGCGGGTCCTTTTTACGCGGACAGCGAATCAGTACATATGCCTGTATATGACCTGATGCTGTTTCGTAACGTACCAAAGATGCGCACTTGCGCGAAGATGCAGCCTGTCGCAAGTGACCGCGCGAATGTGTCAAGGCACATTCTGTTTTATAAGGATCGAAACCGAGGAGGTAATTTTATGTCAGTGAAGAAAGAGCATTTTGGGGAAATGCCGGATGGAAGAGAGGTCAGTCTCTACACCATAACAAACAAGAACGGGCTCGAGGCATCCGTCACAGATCTCGGCGCCGTCTGGGTCCGCATGGTCGTTCCGGATAAAAATGGGGTTATGGACGATGTGATGCTGGGATTTGACGACGCAGTTGGTTATTTAAACAATGGTCCGCATTTCGGATCCGTTGTGGGACGGATCGCAAACCGCACCGCGAAGGGAAAGTTCTCCCTGAACGGGAAAGAGTATACCCTGGCGGTAAACAATGGCCCGAACAACCTGCACAGTGGTCTGGATTACTATGACGCGCGTCTCTGGAATACAAAGGAGGAGGAGGGAAACGCTGTCACCTTCACACTTTTAAGCCCGGACGGAGATCAGGGATATCCGGGAAACGCCATCGTATCCGTCACATATACGCTGACAGACGAGGATATGCTGACGCTGACATACCGTGTCCTTTCCGATGCGGACACGCCGGTGAACATGACAAACCATGGATATTTCAACCTTCTCGGCAATAATGGAGGTTCCGTCCTTGACCACAAAGCTCGAATTCTTGCTGATTTTTACACCCCGTCCGATGAGACATCGATACCAACCGGAGAGGTTCGCCCGGTTAAGGGAACTCCGATGGATTTCACAGATTTCCATGTGATCGGGGATCGGATCGATGAGAATTTCGACCAGCTTGTCATGGGGCATGGATATGACCATAACTGGTGTCTCTCCCATGTCCGCGGCGACTTCGGACTTGCAGCACAGATCTTCTCTGATGAGAGCGGCAGAGCTATGGACGTCTACACAGACCAGCCGGGCGTGCAGTTCTATACTGCTAACTGGCTTGATCAGGAGAAGGGAAAGAAAGGTGCGTTCTACCATGCAAGGACCGCATTCTGCTTTGAAACCCAGAACTTCCCGGATGCTGTCAACAAACCGCACTTCCCATCACCGATCGTGAAGGCAGGGAAAGAGTGGACGTCTGCGACAGGATACCGTTTTTATATTTATGAAAAATAATGACAACGATTCAGTACCTTCATGGTTACAAGCAAAAATCCATTCCAGATCGGCTGCGCCGATGAGATTTTTGCTTTGCATAAAACTACTAAGGAATTATTGATATGAATAATTTAAGTGAACGCAGCATCAAGATCCTGGCATCCATGGGACTGATCCTTACGACGATGATCTGGGGATTTGCCTTCGTGGTTATGAAAAATTCTGTGGATGTGATCCCGCCGACATACCTTCTGGCGGTCCGCTTTTCCATGTCCGCGGTACTGCTCGCCCTGTTGTTCCATAAAAATATGATGAAAGCAGACCGGGAGACGGTCCTCTGCGGCGTGATCTTAGGCGCTTTTCTCTGCCTGTCCTATCAGTTCCAAACCTACGGTCTGAAGCACACGACAGCAAGCAAGAATGCTTTTATCACAACGCTGTATGTCATCATCGTGCCGTTCCTCTACTGGATCGTCAGTAAAAAGAGACCTACAGGCCGGAATATCGCCGCCGCGTTTCTCGCGGTCATCGGTCTTGCGCTTTTGTCATTGCAGGGAGATCTCTCGATCAATTACGGAGATTTTCTGACGCTGGTCTGCGGTCTGATGTTTGCGGTTCACATGGTATTTATCGACAAGTTTACAGAATGCCACGACCCGATCGCCCTGACGGTGATCCAGATCCTTGCAGCAGCTATTTTCAACTGGATCTGCGCACCGTTTCTTGACGGATCCTTTGATTTCACGGTCCTGATGGATAAGTCTCTGATCGGGGGACTGCTATACCTGGCAGTCTTCTCCACCACAGTGGCTTATCTCTTACAGAACAGCGGACAGAAATATCTGAGCGCATCTACATCGGCGATCCTTCTTTCCATGGAGTCGGTGTTCGGAACTCTGTTTTCCGTGATCTTTTTAAAGGATGTACTGACAGGAAAGATGTTGGCCGGATGTGCGCTGATGTTCGCGGCAGTTCTTTTATCGGAGCTCCCGCAGAAGAAAAAATAGCAGCTGTGAAGTCAATATAAACAGGAAAGAGGTTTCATGGGAAAAGCACTATTTATCGCCGAGAAGCCCAGCGTCGCACAGGAATTTGCAAAGGCGCTAAAGGTTTCCGGGAGAAAAGGAGACGGATATATTGAGTCTGACCAGGCTATCGTGACCTGGTGTGTGGGTCATCTGGTGACCATGAGTTACCCGGATGCCTACGATCCGGCCCTGAAACGCTGGAGCATGGAAACCCTGCCGTTTCTCCCGAAGACATTCAAATACCAGGTGATCGACGATGTAAAAAAACAATTTAAGATCGTGAGCGGGCTCTTAAACCGGTCGGACGTGGACACGATCTATGTCTGCACTGACTCCGGGCGTGAAGGAGAGTACATCTACCGCCTGGTGGAGCAGATGGCCGGGGTAAAGGGAAAGAACCGCCGCCGTGTCTGGATCGACTCCCAGACCGAGGATGAGATACTCCGGGGCGTCCGGGAGGCGAAGGACCTTGCGGAGTACGACAACCTTGCAGCCTCCGCATATCTTAGAGCAAAAGAAGATTACCTGATGGGTATCAATTTTTCCAGGGTGCTCACCTTAAGATACGGCCCATCGGTGGCGTCCTACCTGAGGGAAAATCGGGCGGTACTGTCCGTCGGCCGTGTGATGACCTGTGTCCTCGGCATGGTGGTCCGCAGGGAGCGGGAGATCCGGGAATTCGTGAAGACCCCGTTCTACCGCGTCATCGGTTCCTTCGATGTCCCGGATCATGAGACCGCGGTCATCGAGGCGGAATGGAGAGCGGTGGAAGGCTCCAGATACTTCGGCACACCGGCGCTTTATAAGGAAAACGGATTTAAAGAGCATAGGACAGCGGAGGAGCTGATCCGCTTTTTAAGCGCCGACCCGATGGAAGGAACGCTCATCGCCCTGGATAAGAAAAAAGAGACGAAAAATCCGCCGCTTTTATATAACCTTGCGGAGATCCAGAACGACTGTTCGAAGATGTTCAAGATCAGCCCGGATGAGACCTTAAAGATCATCCAGGAGCTCTATGAGAAAAAGCTGGTGACTTACCCTCGAACGGACGCCAGAGTTCTCTCCACTGCGGTGGCGAAGGAGATCTATAAAAATATCGGCGGACTCCGGAATTTCGGGCTTCTCGCGGACTTTGCCGCGAAGGCGCTGGACAGCGGAACCTGGAAGCTGATCGCTCGGACAAAGTATGTGAACGATAAGCAGATCACCGACCACTACGCCATCATCCCGACGGGGCAGGGATTTGGAGCACTGAGAAGTCTCAACCCGCTGGCTGCAAAGGTGTATGAGCTGATCGGACGGCGTTTTTTAAGCATTTTTTATCCACCTGCAGTCTACCAGAAGTTTTCCCTGCGGATTGAAAAGCAGGGAGAACAGTTCTTCGCGGCATATAAGGTCCTTGCGGAGGCGGGATACCTGGAGGTTGCGAACGTCCCGTCCAAGAAAAAAATGGAAAATTCTGGAAACAGCCGGGGTGAAAATTCCGGCGCAGGACAGGAAAACCAGGCGGAAGAACTGGATCCAGGTCATGATGAGAAGGCAAAGAATCTTCTTGCCATGCTGTCCGGCCTGAAAAAAGGACAGAAATTAAAGCTTTTAAAATTTGATATCAAGGAAGGCGAGACATCTCCGCCGAAGCGCTACACCTCCGGTTCCATGATCCTTGCCATGGAGAACGCGGGTCAGCTCATCGATGATGAGGACCTGCGGGCCCAGATCAAGGGAAGCGGCATCGGAACGAGCGCCACCCGGGCGGAGATCTTAAAAAAGCTGTTCAACATCAAGTATCTGGCACTGGCGAAGAAGACCCAGGTCATCACGCCGACACTTCTCGGGGAGATTGTCTTCGATGTCTGCCAGGCGTCCATGCGGCAGCTCCTGAATCCGGAACTCACGGCAAGCTGGGAAAAAGGCCTCACTTATGTGGCGGAGGGAACCATCACGCCGGATGAGTACATGGAAAAGCTGGAGCGTTTTGTGACGCTCAGGACAAACGGTGTCAAGCAGACGAACAACGCCTATATGCTGCGGCCATATTTTGACGCTGCGGCTCAGTTCTATAAAAAATAGCAACAGGTCTGTTTCAATGCTGCAGCCGTTTGCAAAAGCTTATCGAAAATGCTTTCGGCGGTCCAGCCGTAAATAAATGCTGTCTGGCAAGATGGCAGATTGGAGAATCATTATGAAAAAAGAAGAGACTAAGATCGTCGATCTTTATGACCTTTCCCACACCCAGGCTGCGGATTTCCTCCGCCAGTTTACCTACCCGTGGGAGGCACTTGCCCATATTAAAGAGTTCATCCTCGAACTCGGAAAGACACTCCCGGAGGGTGAGTACGAGAGGCGCGGGGAGACCGTATGGGTCCATAAGACCGCAAGGGTGATGCCGAGTGCGTTTCTCGGCGAGAATATCATTATCGGAAAGGACACAGAGGTCCGCCACTGCGCGTTCCTCCGGGGAAATGCCTTAGTCGGAGAGGGAGCCGTCGTTGGAAACTCCACGGAGTTAAAAAATGTGATCCTGTTCGATAAGGTCCAGGTTCCGCACTACAACTATGTGGGAGATTCCATCTTAGGCTACCGCGCCCACATGGGAGCCGGTTCCATCACCTCAAACGTGAAGTCCGACAAGCTTCTCGTGAAGGTCCATGCGGAGGACGGCGATATCGAGACCGGGATCAAGAAATTTGGTGCGATGCTCGGTGACTGCGTGGAAATCGGTTGTGGTTCTGTTCTGAATCCAGGAACTGTTATTGGAAGGAACTGCAATATCTACCCGTTATCCAGTGTCCGTGGATGTGTGGATGAGAATTCCATCTATAAGAAGCAGGGCGAGATTGCCAAGAAGGTGCAGGAGTAATTGATAACTGCAAAAGGAACGAGGCAGTGAAAGAACGATCCATGCGATGATTTTTCTGCAATATGAGATGCAATAATAAAAAAAAGAACCACGATATTTATCTATAAACTCATATGTTGAGTTTTAACAAATATCGTGGTTTTATTTTTAGTATGGGAACCTATACTCTTAAATCACTTCGTGCCAAAAATACGGTCTCCGGCATCTCCGAGACCCGGACAGATGTACGCGTTCTCGTTTAATTCACGGTCAAGGTGTCCGACATAGATCTGTACGTCCGGATGTGCCTCGTGGAGTCTCTTTACACCTTCCGGGGCAGCGATGATGCACATAAATTTGATATGCTTTCCGCCGTGCTGCTTGATGAAATCAATAGCTGCAACTGCGGAACCGCCGGTAGCGAGCATCGGGTCTGTGACAACGATGGTTCTCTGCTCGATCGGGTTCGGAAGCTTGCAGAAATACTCATGGGGCTCGTGAGTTTCTTCGTCACGGTAGAGACCGATATGACCGATCTTCGCGGACGGAACGAGGGAGAGAACACCGTTTACCATTCCGAGACCTGCGCGCAGAATCGGAACGATGGCTAACTTTTTTCCCGCGAGCATCGGGGTCATACATGTCTCGATCGGAGTCTCGACCTCAACGTCCTCCAGCGGGAGATCGCGGAGCGCCTCATAGCCCATCAGAGTTGCGATCTCCTCAACAAGAGTACGGAACTCATTTGTTCCTGTGGTCTTCTTTCTTAACATGGAGATCTTGTGCTGAACCAGCGGGTGGTCAATATACGTTACATTTTCCATTAATAGATACCAGCCTTTCTATGGTCCGCCAAAGCCTATAGACCGATTGGCGGATCATGTTTTTTCCTTCCCTCTATCATACCAAAATGCAGGATAGAAATCAACCGGATCGTTTTTCGGATGCGTCTATTGTTATTTTGTTTCCGGTGAATATTTTACAAGGGCATAATCACCCGCCGCATGGCTCACCGGAACGATCAGGTAGATATCTCCGTCCTTTTCGTAGGAAAACGCCTGCGGGAATGTCCCGTCCTTTACGGAAGTAAAATCACATTCTGCAAACACAGTCTGCCAGAGGTCCTTTCCGCTGGACTTGATGGAATCCTTTACTTCAGCTGCTATATCCGCCGGTTCTACCACCACAACGTCATCGGAAGAAAGGTATTCCGCGATGGAATCCACATCTGCATACGCAGTCAGGCCGATCGGTGATCCCGTATTTAAGTTCACAGAGACGGCATAGCGCACATTTGACGGATGGGCTGTTTCTGCAACGTTTACCATTCCGTGGAATGTAAATACCGCCTTGTTTTTATCGAGGGATACCAGATCACAGTTGATGGAAACCTCATCCTTTTCGGTGTCCAGCTCCCAGGCAGTGATGATCGAGGTCGCCTCTTTCTTTAAAAGCTCATTGACGGTCTGGGTCATGGAGGCATCACGGAGATTGGAGAGGATCGGGTATTCGATGGAGACCTTTCCGGTCTTTTCGGTCGCGATCTTCGATTTCACACTTAACGCGGCGGAGGCATTGGAATCCTTTTGCGTCTCGGTCTCAGAAGATCCGGCTTTTGAAGCATCAGTTTTTGAGGAGTCACTTTTTGAATTGTCTGCTGCCGGATCAGCCTTTGTTTCATTGGAAGTAGTTTCCGCCATGGTCTCCGCAGCGGACGTATGAATTCCAGAGATGTCCACAGCCTCATGTTTCTTGCATGCGGTGATGGATAATGCGGCAAACATTGTCAAAGCGGCAAATTTATAAAGGTTTTTTCTCATAAGAAGATCAGCTCCTTTTATCGTATTTTAATGCGGCATCGGAATAGGCGAATGGAAGAAAGCCTGTCCGGTACCAGGTTTATCTTTCTAAGACAGTTATATTATACCATGAAAACCTGCCTCTTGTACATGAACGCCACATTACAATTTTGTTAAATAAATGAAAGCATTTCATAAGGAAATGCCGGGATCGTTGATAAGTAATTTTAAATACTCAATCTGCAGGAAGTATGTTATCATAAAATTAAAACCCGTCGCCGGTACAAATTCCGGTGATCTTATACGAAAACAGGAGGAGTACTTCCATGAAGTTATTATCACTTTCAGAGGAGTTAAAAAACAATTCTTATCCGGGAAGAGGAATCGTGATCGGAAAATCAGCCGATGGAAAGACAGCCGTGACCGCATATTTTATTATGGGAAGAAGCAGCAACAGCCGCAACCGTGTCTTTGTAGAGGACGGTGAAGGAATCCGTACTCAGGCGTTTGATCCGTCAAAATTAGAGGACCCGAGCCTTATCATCTACGCCCCGGTGCGCGTTCTCGGAAATAAGACCATCGTGACCAACGGCGACCAGACAGATACGATCTACGCCGGAATGGACCGCCAGCAGACCTTCGAGCAGTCCCTGCGCTGCCGCGAGTTTGAGCCGGACGGCCCGAACTACACTCCGCGTATCTCCGGAATCATGCACATTGAGAACGGGAACTACAACTTTGCGATGTCCATCTTAAAGAGCAGTGATGGAAACCCGGAGAGCTGCAGCCGCTTTACATACGCATACGAGAAGCCGTTATGTGGTGAGGGACGTTTTATCCACACCTACATGAACGACGGAAATCCGCTGCCGAGCTTTGAGGGCGAGCCGAAGCGCGTTGCCATCGAGGGCGATATTGACAGCTTCACAAAGAATGTATGGGAGAGCCTGAATGAGGACAACAAGGTTTCCCTCTTTGTCAGATTCATTGATATCGGGACCGGAAAGTACGAGACAAGAATCGTAAATAAAAATCACTAGTCGTATCAAAAGGAGAAAAGCAAATCATGAATGAAATGGAATTAAAATACGGATGCAACCCGAATCAGAAACCGTCCCGTGTATACATGGAAGACGGAAGTGATCTTCCGATCACAGTCTTAAACGGAAAACCGGGCTACATCAATCTTCTCGACGCGTTGAACGGCTGGCAGCTCGTTAAGGAATTAAAGGAAGCGACAGGTCTTCCGGCAGCGACTTCCTTCAAGCATGTCTCCCCGGCAGGTGCCGCAGTAGGTCTTCCGATGGACGAAGTTTTAAGAAAGATCTACTGGGTGGACGATCTCGGTGAGCTTTCCCCACTTGCAAGTGCTTACGCGAGAGCAAGAGGCGCAGACCGTATGTCTTCCTTCGGCGATTTTATTTCCCTTTCCGATGTCTGCGATGTTGACACCGCAAAGCTTATCAAACGCGAGGTATCCGACGGCGTGATCGCTCCGGGATATGAACCGGAAGCTCTTGAGATCTTAAAACAGAAAAAGAATGGAAAATATAATGTGATCCAGATCGATCCGTCCTACGTTCCGGCACCGATCGAGCACAAACAGGTATTTGGCGTGACCTTCGAGCAGGGAAGAAACAACTTAAAGATCGATAAGGATCTCTTATCAAACGTTGTGACAGAGAACAAGGAGATCCCGGATTCCGCAAAGATCGACCTTATGATCTCCCTGATCACCTTAAAATACACACAGTCCAACTCCGTATGCTACGTGAAGGGCGGACAGGCCATCGGTATCGGCGCAGGACAGCAGTCCCGTGTCCACTGTACACGTCTTGCGGGTCAGAAGGCAGACAACTGGTTTCTCCGTCAGGCTCCGCAGGTATTAAACCTTCCGTTTATCGACAAGATCAAACGTGCGGACCGCGACAACGCCATTGACGTTTATATCGGGGACGAGTATATGGATGTTCTCGCAGACGGTGAGTGGCAGAAAGTATTCACCGAAAAACCGCCGGTATTCACAAAAGAGGAAAAACGCGCATGGCTCGACAAGATGCAGGATGTGGCCCTCGGCTCTGACGCCTTCTTCCCGTTCGGCGACAATATCGAACGTGCCCACAAGAGCGGCGTAAAGTATATCGCGCAGCCGGGTGGATCTGTCCGTGACGACAACGTGATCGATGTGTGCAACAAATACGGAATGGCGATGGCATTCACCGGTATTCGTCTGTTCCACCACTAAAATCTCCTTGCAATTTTCATGTTCTTATGATAGAATTATATGCGGCTGTTGAAATACACAGCCGCGAAGATATGCCGGCGTGGCGGAATGGCAGACGCATCAGACTCAAAATCTGACGGGGGTAACTTCGTGCCGGTTCAAGTCCGGCCGCCGGCAGAAACGAAAAGACATGACTTTCTCACGATGGTCGTGTCTTTTTTGCATAAAAGGAAATTCTGATAAGAGGAGGCGTGTTCCATGACCTGTGTGGAAGCAGAAAAAATGGTGGTCCCGTATATGAAGGATGAACTGTCCCCGACTGAACTGGAAGATTTTCTTGACCATATCCATACCTGTGAGAACTGCCGGGAGGAGCTGGAGATCCACTATATGGTGGATGTGGGTTTAAAAAAGCTGGATGAAGCGGATGGAACATACGATATTGTGGGAGATCTGAAACGAAAGGTCGCGGAATCCTACCGTTCGCTGCGCCATATTTCCATGTTTCAGATCACAACCTATGCAGTCTCAACGCTGACTGGAATGGCTCTGATCGTCATGATCCTTTTGCAGCTTCGGATCTGGAATACGTTTGGATTTCTGTAAAGAGATGTCTGACGGATCATCACAGATCCTTTTAAATATTATCGAAAACAGGAGTGAACATGGAAAAACTTGTACTGATCGACGGCCATAGCATCTTAAACCGCGCGTTCTACGGTGTGCCGAACCTGACGAACTCGGAAGGTCTCCACACGAACGCGGTCTATGGCTTTTTAAATATCTTATTCAAGGTTCTCGATGAGGAGAAAGCGGACTACCTGGCGGTGGCCTTTGACTTAAAAGCGCCGACGTTCCGACATAAGATGTTCGACGCTTACAAGGGAACAAGAAAACCGATGCCGGAGGAGCTTCACGAGCAGGTACCGCTTATGAAGGAAGTCCTGACGGCCATGGGTGTTCCGATTCTCACAAAAGAGGGATATGAGGCGGACGATATTCTTGGAACCATCGCGAAACGTGAGCAGAAAGATGGATATGAGGTGACGATCCTCTCCGGAGACCGGGATCTTTTACAGCTTTCCGACACCCATATCCGGATCTGTCTTCCGAAGACAAGCCGTGGAACCACAGAAGTACACAACTATTACCCGGAGGACGTGATCCGGGAGTACCAGGTAACACCGGAGCAGTTTATCGAGGTGAAGGCCCTGATGGGCGACCAGTCTGACAATATCCCGGGGGTTCCGTCCATCGGTGAGAAGACGGCGACAAGCCTCATTGTGCAGTATCAAAATCTGGAAAACATCTATACCCATCTCGACGAGGTGAAACCGCCCCGCGCGAAAAAGGCGCTGGAGGAGCACAGAGATCTTGCGGAGCTTTCCCTGAAGCTTGCAAGAATCTGTATCGATGCCCCCATTGAGTTTTCCATGGCGGACGCGAAGCTGGAAAATCTCTATACACCGGCCGCTTACGAATATATGAAACGTTTGGAGTTTAAGTCCATCGCAGCGAGATTCGGCGAGGGGATCAGGAATGAGAGCGGACCGGAGAAGCAGTTTGTCCTCGTGGAAGATTTCTCAGAGGCGGACGCGCTCTTTGAAAAGGCAAAAAAAGAAAAGCGCATCGGTATGGAGTTTCTCGCGGAGAACGGCTCCGTGACAGCTCTCGCTTTAAGCTTTGAGGAGACCGGAAGCTATATTTTCCCGGTCGGCGGCTTTATGACAGAAAGCTATATCGCCGGAAAGTATGAAGAGCTCTGCCGCACAGGCCATGCCTGGGTGCTGGATCTCAAGCATTCTTTGCCGTTTGCGAAGCTTTCCTACGGGGATACCGTTTACGATGCGGGTGTCGCGGCGTACCTTTTAAATCCGTTAAAGGACACTTATGGGTACGATGACATTGCGAGGGATGTTCTCGGCATGACGGTTCCGTCAAGGGCAGACCTGATCAAAAAGATGTCCTATAAGGACGCCTGCGCAAAAGAACAGGATAATTTTACGCACATGGCGGGACTTATGGCATACACCGCTTTTGCCGCCGGGAAACCGCTCTCAGAGCGTCTGGCAGCAGAAGGAATGGAGGATCTTTACCGGAATATCGAGCTTCCGCTGATCTATACGTTATTCCACATGGAAGATGAGGGAATTGCGGTCCGCCGGGAAGAACTCACCGCCTACGGCGGGAAATTGAAGAAACAGATCGCCGTTCTCGAGAAGGAGATCTGGGAGATGACAGGACAGGAGTTCAATATCAACTCCCCGAAACAGCTGGGCGAGATCCTGTTTGAGAAGATGCAGATCAAGGGCGGAAAGAAGACAAAGACCGGCTATTCAACAGCGGCAGATGTCCTTGAAAAGCTCGCTCCGGATTACCCTGTGATCCAGAAGATCTTAGATTACAGACAGTATACAAAGTTAAATTCCACCTACGCAGACGGTCTCGGAACATATATCAAAGAGGATGGCCGGATCCACAGCCGCTTCAACCAGACGATCACGGCGACGGGCCGGATCTCCAGCACGGAGCCGAACCTCCAGAACATTCCGATCCGCATGGAGCTTGGACGGGAGATCCGGAAGGTCTTTGTGCCGCGGGACGGATTCCTGTTCCTGGATGCCGACTACTCCCAGATCGAGCTGCGCGTCCTCGCCCACATGTCCGGCGATGAGCGTCTGATCGAGGCATATAAGACTGCCCAGGATATCCACGCCATCACGGCGTCCCAGGTGTTCCATATCCCGTTAAACGAGGTGACACCGCTGCAGCGCCGCAACGCGAAGGCCGTGAACTTCGGGATCGTGTACGGGATCAGTGCCTTTGGACTCAGCGAGGACCTGAGCATCTCCAGAAAAGAGGCCATGGAGTATATCGAGCGGTATTTTGAGACTTACCCACAGGTCAAGTCATTTCTTGACAGCCTTGTGGCTCACGCAAAGGAACAGGGGTACGTCACCACCATGTTCGGACGCCGCCGCCCGGTGCCGGAGCTAAAATCCTCGAACTTTATGCAGCGTTCCTTCGGCGAGCGCGTGGCGATGAACTCCCCGATCCAGGGAACCGCCGCGGACATCATCAAGATCGCCATGATCCGGGTGGATGAGAGACTGAGAAGAGAGAACCTCCGCTCCAGACTGATCCTGCAGGTACACGATGAGCTTCTCATCGAGACGGCGGAGGACGAGAAGGAGACAGTTATGAAGATCCTGTCCGAGGAGATGCACCATGCGGCATCCTTAAAGGTGGAACTGGAGATCGACATGCACGGCGGAAAGAACTGGTTTGAGGCGAAATAAATGGAACAGAAGAAGAAAATTATTGGAATTACAGGCGGTGTCGGCGCTGGAAAGAGCAGTGTGCTGGCGGTATTGAAAGAGAATTTTGGCGCGAAGATCATTCTGGCGGATCTTGTGGCCCACGAGCTTATGGAGCCGGGAAGCGAGGGCTTAAAGAAGGTCACAGAGGCCCTTGGAACGTCATTCCTTGCCCCGGACGGATCCGTGGACCGGAAGGCACTTGCGGATATGATCTTCCGTAATAAGGATGCCTTGAGAACCATGAACTCCATTATCCATCCGCTTGTGTGGAAGACCATGAAAGAGGCAGCAGAAGCGGCTGAGGAGCATCTTGTGATCATCGAAGCAGCGGTCTTTGACACTGCACCGAAGGATCTCTTTGACGAGCTGTGGTATGTCTACACGACAAAGGAGAACCGGATCCTCCGCCTCATGGCAAACCGGGGCTACAGCCGCGAAAAGTGTGAGGACATCATCGGAAGGCAGGCATCGGAGGGAGAGTACCGTGCACTCTGCGATCGGGTCATCGACAACAATGGGGACGAGTCCGATATCAAACGACAGCTGAAGGAGATCCTTGACCATGAGATTTGTTAGTATTGCCAGCGGCAGCAGTGGAAACTGCATCTACACAGGAACGGAGGAGAGCCACATTCTGATCGATGCCGGTATCAGCGCGAAGCGGATCGAGCAGGGGCTCAACGAGGTTGGATTAAAGACAAGCGAGCTGGACGGGATCTGCATCACTCATGAGCATTCTGACCATGTGAAGGGACTCGGCGTCCTCGCGAGAAAATATGAGGTCCCGATCTACGCGACGGAAGGGACGTTAAATGAGATCAAAAAGATCAAGGGCCTTGGAGTGTATCCGGAAGAGCTTCTTCACCCGATCCTTCCGGACACGGAGTTCGCCCTGGGGGATCTGACAGTCAAGCCATTTCACATCGACCACGATGCCGCAGACCCGGTGGCATACCGGATCCAGTCGGGAAACAAGTCCGTGGCGGTAGCGACGGATCTCGGCCATTTTAATCAGTATACCGTCGACCATCTGCTGGATCTGGACGCGGTGCTTCTGGAGTCCAACCATGATCTCAGGATGCTGGAGACGGGACCGTATCCGTACTACTTAAAGCGCCGCATCATGGGGGATTTCGGACATCTTTCCAACGAAAACGCAGGGCGTCTCTTGAACTGCATTTTAAGCGGCAGATTGAAACATATATTACTCGGCCATCTGAGCAAGGAGAACAATATTCCGGAGCTGGCGTATGAGACGGTGCGTCTGGAGATCGACATGGGGGATTGTCCGTACCATGCAGACGATTTCCATCTGGCCGTGGCGAAGCGGGATGAAATGTCGGAGATCATCAGCCTGTAGTCAGAGAGAATGTCCCGGCATATTCGGGCGTCCCACATGATTCTTTGCAGCAGCCTGCATCTTTGTACAGGTGTACATCAAAAAAAGCTTGCATCTTATGGGATGTAATGATATATTTTAAGAAATTTTTTATGCTTTAGCACTGCATAATGCTACCTTTCTCAGGATTCCCGCCTTTCAGCAGACCATATCTGCCGGGCCGGATCAAATTAAGATACGTGGAAGGCACAACACAAGGAGGAAAATTTCCATGGATAAAGTAATTATCACCGTAGTAGGAAAAGACACCGTCGGCATCATCGCAAAGGTATGTACATATCTTGCGGACCATAAAATTAACATCCTTGATATTTCCCAGACCATCGTTCAGGAGTATTTCAATATGATGATGATCGTGGACGGAAGCGGCGCAAGCGTTTCATTCGATGAAATGGCTTCCGGTCTCGATGAGATCGGTGCTGGAATCGGCGTCAACATCAAGTGCCAGCGTGAAGAAATCTTTACAAAGATGCACCGTATTTGATTAGGGAGAGGGAAAAGATTATGATTACACGTCTGGAAGTAAACGAGACTAACAATATGATCGAGCACGAGAACCTGGATGTCCGCACCATCACCCTTGGCATCAGCCTTCTGGATTGCTGTGACTCCGATCTCAACAAGTTAAACGAAAAGATCTACAACAAGATCACGACTCTCGCAAAGGATCTTGTTCCGACAGGAAAACAGATTGAGCGCGATTTCGGAATTCCGATCGTCAATAAGCGTATTTCCGTGACTCCGATCGCCCTGGTGGGCGGTGCTGCATGCAAGAGTCCGGAAGATTTTGTGACCATCGCAAAGACTCTCGACCGCGCGGCAAAAACCGTAGGCGTCAATTTTATCGGCGGATATTCCGCACTTGTTTCAAAGGGCATGACTACAGCCGATGAGAATCTGATGCGTTCCATCCCACAGGCGTTAAAAGAGACTGACTTCGTCTGCAGCTCCATCAACGTCGGTTCCACAAAGACCGGTTTGAATATGGACGCTGTCCGTTTAATGGGCGAGATGGTCGTAAGAACCGCAGAGTACACAAAGGATAACGACTGCTTAGGCTGCGCGAAGCTTGTTATTTTCTGTAATGCACCGGATGACAACCCGTTCATGGCAGGCGCATTCCATGGTGTCACAGAGGCCGACGCGATCATTAACGTAGGTGTTTCCGGACCTGGTGTTGTAAAAACAGCGCTGCAGTCTGTCCGCGGTGCTGATTTTGAGACGTTATGTGAGACGATTAAAAAGACTGCATTCAAGATCACCCGTGTAGGTCAGCTTGTTGCGAAAGAGGCATCCGCACGCCTCGGTATCCCGTTCGGTATTATCGATCTGTCTTTAGCACCGACTCCGGCTGTGGGCGATTCCGTCGCTGAGATCCTGGAGGAGATCGGTTTAGAGCGCGCAGGCGCACCGGGGACAACGGCTGCCCTTGCTATGTTAAATGACCAGGTAAAGAAGGGCGGCGTTATGGCATCTTCCTACGTCGGCGGACTTTCCGGTGCGTTTATTCCGGTCAGCGAGGACCAGGGAATGATCGATGCGGTCAACGAGGGCGCTCTTACCATCGAGAAACTGGAAGCAATGACCTGCGTATGCTCCGTGGGTCTTGACATGATCGCGGTTCCGGGAGACACAAGTGCCGCAACCATCGCCGGAATCATCGCGGATGAGGCGGCGATCGGCATGGTAAACCAGAAGACAACAGCAGTCCGCCTGATCCCGGTAATCGGAAAAGGTGTGGGCGAGACGGTAGAGTTTGGTGGTCTTTTAGGACATGCACCGATCATGCCGGTGAACTCATTCAGCTGTGAAAAATTTGTAAGCAGAACCGGACGGATTCCGGCTCCGATCCACAGCTTTAAGAACTAAACAGGAGAAACTATGAGAATCTATCTGATCCGTCACGGCAGGCAGAACAGCCCGCTTTGTAATGTAAATGTGCCGCTTTCCGATGCTGGAAGGCGGCAGGCTGAGCTTCTCGGGGAGAGGCTTAAAAAAGAATCCATCGACGCTGTCTGGTCCAGTGACCTGATCAGGGCATGTGAGACAGCCGATATTATCAACGAAAAGCTCCATGCGCCGAGGATCATCCGGGAAGGTCTCCGGGAGATCTCCTTCGGTGATCTGGAGGGACTTTCCGACGATGTGATTATGGAGCGCTACGCAGACTTTTTTGCCGCCAGAGCTTCCATGAAGGAGGATCTTCCGTATCCAGGCGGTGAGAACGCTGCAGATGTGATCCGCCGGGCCGTTCCGGTCATGGATGAGATCGCAAAGTCTGGTGCAGAGACCGTGGCTGTCGTCACCCATGGGGGCGTGATCCGGAGTCTTGTGACCCATTATCTCCATATGGACGGCGCATATGTTCCGCTGCTCGCGAAGCATCTGGAAAACTGTGGGATCACGGAATTTTATTACCGGGAGTCCGACGGGGAGATGCTCTTGAACCGTTTTAACGATTTCGCCCATCTGATGGATGAGCCGGAGCTTTTGCGCGGCGGCTGGGGAGAGAAGAAGTGATGGAAAAGAGAGAGCTTCACAGTGTACTCACTGATTTTTTAAATGAGCGTCTGATCCAGGTCACGGCCAGCGGACAGGCGGAGAAGAACGATTTTCTGAAGGCAAAGATCCGTCCGGTGTTAGCGAAAGGCGCCCTGCATTTTCAGGCAGAGGAGTTTATCGGAAAGCAGGCATTCCACAAGAATCTCACCGCGGAGGAAGCGGTGGATTATCTGGAAGGTCTTATGGAGACAAGCTTCCGGCAGCTTCAGCTGGAGGCGCAGGATAAGAGCGGAACGGTTCTTGTGAGCAAGAAGGGGAAGATTACCGTGAAGGTGAAGAATAAGGCGGCTGTGGCAAACGTGGCGGCTTCCGCTTCCGGCCAGGATAGCGGGTCTACCGGTGGTTCTGACGCGGCTCTTAAGGCTGCGTGGGCTGGCGGTCTTTCCCATAACCGGAAGAAACGGTATATCCTGGAAGAGGGAATCCCGGTTCCGTTCCTTGTGGAACTTGGTGTCCAGACGAAGGACGGGGCCATCGTCCACGCAAAGTATGACAAATTCCGCCAGATCAACCGGTTCCTGGAGTTTATTGAGGATGTGCTTCCAAAGCTCGATAAGAATCAGGAGACCAGGATCATTGATTTTGGCTGTGGAAAGTCTTATCTGACCTTTGCGATGTACTATTATCTCAAGGTCTTAAAGGGCTATCCGGTGCGGATCACTGGTCTGGACCTGAAGACAGACGTGATCGAACACTGTTCCCGTCTTGCGAAGAAGTTTGGATATGACTCACTGGAGTTCCTTCATGGGGATATTGCTTCCTACGAGGGAACGGATGAGGTCGATATGGTCGTGACGCTCCATGCCTGCGATACTGCGACGGATTACGCGCTGGAGAAGGCGGTCCGCTGGAACGCGAAGGTGATCCTGTCTGTTCCGTGCTGTCAGCATGAGGTGAATAAGCAGATGAAGAGCGAGTTGTTTGCACCGGTGTTCCATTATGGAATCATCAAGGAGCGGATGGCGGCGCTTTATACGGATGCCCTGCGGGCAGAAGTGCTGGAGGCTATGGGATACCGGGTGCAGATCCTGGAGTTTATCGATATGGAGCACACGCCTAAGAATCTTCTGATCAGGGCGGTAAAGCAGGGGAAACGGAAGGAGAACCGGGAGGCGATCAAGGCGATCCTTAAGGAGATTCATACGGAACCGACGTTGTATCGGTTGTTGATGGAAGAGAAGTAAATGGAGCAGCCGCAATGGATTTCATGAGTGAGGTGTAAGGGTATGAGAAAATATATGGTATTATGTTTGACTGCCGCACTGCTCATTTCTGGCTGCTTGAACCAAACGAATGAAAGTGCAGACACCTCAACAGAGACAGAGGAATACGTGCTTAGCACACCGGATACATACAAAAATTTAGAGAGCTTTATCTATGCATATCAGACTTCAGACTCGCCTAATATACGATCAGAACTTCCAACCGAGCGGATTTACTGGATCAATGATAACAATCCATGGAAGACATCCTTGAAGGACATTCAGGTCCGGGAGGGATATTTTTCCTGCCACTATGACAATGGATTTGTCCTATTTACACACAGACTTTCTGATGGAAAGAGTGGTTTGGAGACAATGATCAGAAACAATCCAGACGCAGGTTCAAAAGAAGTACAGGATGGTTTTGAATATTATTATTCGGAAGAAGAGGAGCAGAGAGACTATTTATGGCTCCAGGATCAGACGAATATGCTGGAATTAACGATTCCTAAGAATGTAGAATTAAATTTAAATGAATTGATTTCATTTTTGGAATATCAAACCCTCAAATAGATTTTATATGCCGCCCGGATCCATGAAAAGGAACGAGCGGCTTTTAGTATTTTAGTATAAATTAAATTTTTACTTAGATAGTTTACATAATATAATTATGTCAATCAAAAGTAAAAAATTTTGTACTTTATAGTTAGGGGTTAATAAATGGCTTAGATACAAGGATTATAGCATAAAGTACAAAACCGATAAGCAAACTGGTTTTTCCGTTGCCAGCCAACTGTCCGGCACCCGAAGTCCGGAGAGAAATTCGGATTTTATGTGTCAGTCCACATGATAGGCATATAGCCCATCTACTAACTATAGCATACACAGAATATCAAATTATGCAACGAATTTATGAAGCAACTTGTGATAAGAAAACTAGGAATGTAACATTTTTAATCCTCTTTTTAGATAAATTGGATTCTTATAATATTATGGTTTTCAGAACTTATTTCTTATCTTTTGGTATTCTCTAGGTGAATATCCTTTTAGCTTGTGGAAGAGTCGGCTGAAATAAAGCTGGTTATCATACCCGACAATCTTAGAAATCTCATTGATGGAATAAGTTGTTGTTTCAAGTAAAATCTGAGCATTGGTGATTCGGATTCCTACAATAAATTGCATTGGTGTGGAACCAGTGAATTTTTTGAAATTTCGGATAAACCAGCTGACACTCATCCCTCGTGAGGCAGCATAATCGTCAATATTGATATTCTGATGATAGTTTTCACTGAAAAAGGTAACAGCGATATCCATCTCACGATCAAGATATTCATTTTTTGATATGTGCTCTCTAGTCAGTTCCCGGTGAAAGCTAATTAAAAGATGACGTAGCAAAAGGACAAGCATTTCCTCATAATTATCCTGACAGCGTTGGAGCTCGATGATAATACGTTTGAAAATCCGTTCATATTCGTTAGATGAACCAACGTGAAAGATACGTTCTTTATCTGGAAATCCATATTGGCGTAGGATATTTTTCACATCGCTTCCTGTGAAGTGAATCCAGTATACTTCTGTCTTATCTTCTCCATAATATTCATATTTCTGAAGTTCTTTCGGTCTGTAAAGTACAAAGTTACCGGCAGAAACAATCGTTTCGTTATCTACATTATCAAAATGGAAATGTCCACAACCAGCAGTGATATATATAATCTGATAATCCAGACGTCCTCTTGGACGGTAGGTGGGAAGCTTGGGAAGGCTGGAAAGACGATAAGCACCACAGCTTCCTACAATCAGTGGACGACTTTTGTCTTTAAAATCCATATGTGAGTGGTTCAAATAACCGGCGTTCATATACATAGGACGGTACCTCTTTTCATACTTTTTATTATTGTATCATTTAGTGCATATTTTGTCCAATCTAATTCATAGACATATTTTGTGGATTAGGATAATCTATATTAAAAAAACAAAGAAACGTAAGAATAGAAGGAAATGATAAGATTTTCTGTGGAAGAACAAAGAGCAAAAAAGTATATGTTTTGGAGGAGAGCCATTTATGATTGTACCGCGTTATTATGAGAATTTAAGTGTATTGCATGAAAACACAATGCCAGCCAGAGCCTATTATATTCCGGCATCCAAAAGAATGGATAACCTGGTGGAACACAGAGAAGAATCAGATCGTGTGCAGTTATTGAATGGAACTTGGAAATTCCAGTATTTTAACAGCATTTATGACATTCAGGATTCTTTCTTTGAAAAGGATTATGATACGGAACACTTTGATGGGATTCAGGTTCCGAGTGTATGGCAGATGGCAGGATATGATATGCATCAGTATACAAACATCCGGTATCCGTTTCCGTTTGATCCGCCATACGTGCCGCAGGATATTCCGTGTGGAGCTTATGTACATACTTTTGATTACAGCAGAGATGAGAAAGCATCAAGAGCCTTTTTGAACTTTGAAGGGGTAGACAGTTGCTTTTATGTATGGATCAATGGCTCTTACGTAGGATACAGTCAGGTTTCACATATGACCAGTGAGTTTGACATTACCGATGTACTTCAGGATGGAACGAATACCGTGGCAGTTTTAGTAATGAAGTGGTGTGATGGTTCTTATCTGGAAGATCAGGACAAATTCCGTATGAGTGGTATTTTCCGAGATGTGTATATTTTAAAACGTCCGGAACAGGCAATCAGCGATTATCATATAAAAACAAAAATTGAGAATATGATTGCAAAAGTAGAACTTGACATGAAATTTTACTTCCCAGTAAATGTAAAGATTTCGATTGAAGACAGAAACGGAGCAGTTGTAGCAGTAGGAAGTATTGCCGAAGAAGGAGCTGCTGTTTTAGAAATTGCTAGTCCAGAACTTTGGAATACAGAAAATCCATATCTGTATAAATTGATTCTTGAGACAGAAAATGAAGTAATCGTAGATCATATTGCGCTCAGAAAGATAGAGATTAAAGATCAGATTATTTACTTAAATGGACAGAAGATTAAATTCCGTGGAGTCAATCGTCATGATTCTGATCCGGTTACTGGGTTTACGATCAGCCGGGAACAGATTATAACGGATCTTACGTTAATGAAACAGCATAATTTTAATGCGATCCGTTCCAGCCACTATCCGAATGTACCATTTTTCTATGAAATGTGTGACAAGTATGGATTTATGGTGATAGATGAAGCAGATATTGAGGCTCATGGACCATTTATGCTCTACAGAAAAGAAGACACCGATTATAACCGGTTCAAGCGGTGGAATGAAAAGATTGCTGATGACCCGGTATGGGAAGATGCAATCGTTGATCGTGTGAAACTCATGGTGGAACGTGATAAAAACCGTTTTTGTATTGTCATGTGGTCAATGGGAAATGAGAGCGCATATGGTTGTAACTTTGAAAAAGCATTGGAATGGACAAAAAAATTTGATCCAGACCGTATCACCCAATATGAGAGTGCAAGATATCGTAATTACGATAAAACATATGATTACAGCAATCTGGATGTGTACAGCCGTATGTATCCGGCTCTTTCTGAGATTCAGGAATATCTGGACAAGGATGGAAGCAAACCATTCCTTTTGGTAGAGTACTGTCACAGTATGGGAAATGGTCCTGGAGATTTTGAAGATTATTTCCAGATGATCCAGAATAACGATAAAATGTGCGGCGGCTTTGTTTGGGAATGGTGTGACCATGCGATTGCTCATGGGACTGCTGAGAATGGAAAGGCAATCTACGCTTACGGAGGTGATCATGGCGAAGAAATCCATGATGGTAATTTCTGCATGGATGGATTAGTATATCCGGACAGAACGGTGCATACAGGGCTTTTGGAATACAAGAATGTTTATCGTCCGGCAAGAGTTATTTCCTATAACAAAGGAAGCGGAGAACTGGTACTTCATAACTACATGGATTTTGATGACTTGAAAGATTATGTGAAGATCAATTATGAACTGACACAGGACGGGCTTGTAATCAGCAAAGGTAAACTTTCAGAAGTTTCAGCGGCACCACACAGTGAAGGAAAAATAGACCTTAAAATCAATGTGCCAGAGAGTGGAAAATGTTATTTAAAATTTATTTACCATCTGAAAAAGGAATTGCCACTGTTGGATGAAGACCATATCCTTGGATTTGATGAGATCGAAGTAAGCCAGAAGGATGCCAAATGCCAGTTAGCAGAAAAATGGGTTGAAAAAACAGTGACGGATTCTGAATTACAGGTGAGTGAAGATGATACACAGATTCATATCAAAGGTCGTGAATTCGCATATACAATCGACCGACGGACTGCACTTTTTACAGAGATGAAATTTGCAGGTCGGGAATATCTGAACCACCCGATGGAATTAAATATCTGGAGGGCACCAACAGATAATGATATGTACATCAAGTCTGAATGGAAGAAAGCCCATTATGATAAAGCTTATACAAGAGCTTACACGACAGAGGTCGTGCAGGGAAAGCATGGTGTGAAAATTACAAGCCATGCATCCGTTGTGGCAGAGACAGTACAGAAGATTCTTGATGTGACGATCACATGGAAAATAGAAGCTGCTGGAAAGATTGATGCAGATATTGCAGTAACAAAAGATGATGAATTTCCGGACCTGCCAAGATTTGGTGTGAGGATGTTCCTGGATAAAAAACTTTCAGCTGCACGATACTTTGGAATGGGACCACAGGAAAGCTATTGTGACAAACATCAGGCTGCGAGCCACGGTTTGTATCATGCAAATGTAGATGATTTGCATGAGGATTATATTCGCCCACAGGAAAATGGAAGCCATTATGATTGTGAATATGTAGAGCTTAACAACAGCCGATATGGAATTGTGGTATCTGCGGAAAATGTCTTCTCATTCAATGCTTCTTATTATACGCAGGAAGAACTTGAGAAGAAAACGCATAATTATGAACTGACAGAATCAGATAGTGTAGTATTTTGCGTTGACTACGCATTAAATGGCATTGGTTCTAATAGTTGTGGTCCAGTTGTATTGGATCAGTACCGATTTGATGATGTATTATTCCGGTTCCAGTTTACGCTGATACCGTATGTAAAGGGATAATAAAGTTTCATGTAACTCGTAAACAAAGAAGGATAGTCTGATTGCAATGTAAAGTCCGGATATACAGAGCAATCAGACAAAAACAGAGAAAAAAATATAATTAGACATCATACGGTTAGACATATTGAGATTCTAAGTGCGATGAAAATGAGGAGCAAAGAAATTCGATGGAAGAAAAAAAGTATTTGAAATGGTATAACAAAATTGGATACGGATCAGGTGATATTGCAGGTAATGTAGTCTATGCCTTCCTGACATCTTTCATGATGGTCTATCTGACGGACTCGGTAGGACTTGCTGCAGGTGTCGTAGGTACCCTGATTGCCGTATCAAAACTATTTG
>OGSS01000309.1_pt1 | contig 57553 bp, 66 predicted proteins | sample 1553591 | NCBI WGS metagenome assembly OGSS01 (sample SAMEA2580061, study PRJEB22360) | human gut metagenome | biome: human gut; feature: human-associated habitat; material: faeces | place: Denmark | collected 2008/2010
CCGCCTGATTCGGATTTGTCCAGTTAGCTATGATCCTTCTTCCAGAATAGGCGGCTACGCTAAAAGACAGTAAGCTGTTGACCGTCATCTCGCCCTCTACTACCTCATCATTACTGTCCCGGGTCACAGTTTTTTCTCCCTTTAAAACGTGCGCTCGTGTTATTGTCACATCTTCTGACGTAACCCCTCCTCCGCCAGTTCCTGTCATCAAGATATTTCCCATATGCTCCACTCTCCTTTACACTTTTAATCCCACGATGATATCCGTAGCTGGTTTCTTATAGACCTTGAATGTCGCTGTTCCCGCACCACAGGTACCTGTCCCAGCAGCCACGATGGAATACGCCTTGCTATAAGCCTGCTGGACGTCCAGAGGCGCCCCATCCGCAAGCTGGCTGACTAGCAGCGGAGTATCCTCTGCCATAATCCCCTGCGCTTGAACAGTCTGTATATACGGGGCAGATTCGCCAGTCCATCCAGCGGCGGCAAGGGTAACGCGGATCGGGGCACTGTTAAGGCGGTTGACGGCCTCGTTGGTGGCGTTGATGTGCTCAGCCCCAAACTTGTCCCCCTGACGGGTATATTCCGTTTCATCCACTGGCGTTACCGTTCCATCCTCATTTTCATTAAGGCGAATCTTTTTCTGCTCAAAAAGAGCGTCCACAAAATCTGTTTTCAAAGCCATGTATTTACATCTCCTCCCAACGTCATTTCCAAGGTTGGCCTGCTGTCTATGCCTGACCGGATATTCAGGTATATTTTCAGACAGGCGCTTTCAATCCGGTTCAGCTCCTCCCAGCCAATAAATGGCTGATTCTCACTGTATGTCTGCTTTACTCCAATCTCAAAAGGATATGTACCAGTGCAAATATGCTCCAGATTATCCTCGAACCGGTTAATCTCATCAGCATAAAACCCATAGTCCTGATAGGTCTTATCCTGCCCCATATCCTCAAATTCAAAATCCGGCCAAAGCTTCAGAGCCATGGCCCGGATCTCATTAAGATTGCCCTTAATCCGGTTGTAATCCTGAATGTTGAAAAAATCACTTGCCTGCCAGTTTGTTTTTGGTTGTTGCCACATAGCTCATATCTCTCCTTGCCTTGATTGTCCCGGACAGTGCTCCATTGTATTTTAGGGTGTGGTCTGTCACTCGGATCAGAAGATCCGGCACATACTTATTTTCCAAAAATGCAATGTCATTGGCATCAATCCTCGGTTCTCCCCGGTACTGTAGGTTATATTCCCGGTCAGCCTTAAGGTAATCCCCGATCCAGTCGGCCAGATCAGCGGCATGAACCACATCAGATACCAGAGGATTTTCCCATGTTTCCAGACTGCCCGTGGGATTAAGCTGGCGGCTGACCTTAGCCTGTGTTACCACATATTCTTTGCCGCTTATTACAACCTCTGCCGCTCCTGTAACACCCGTGAGGGCCACAGTCGCATAGTAAGCACTGCTCTCCACTATTCTCACTTCCTGCCCTTCTTGTGGCTCCGTGAGGACTGCTGATAGTCCATAGGAAGGGTTGGAGAAATAGAACGTATAATAGTTGTCCTGCGCTGTCAGGCTAATCGTCTCCCTGATCAGCTCCTGCACTTCTCCATTCCCCTCACTGTACAAAGTTCGTAATACCTGCAGCTCTTTCACTCGGGCCAGCTTGGTTCCTTCCGGTGTTTTAGTCAGCTCCACACCGTATTCCAGAATATAATCTGTGCTATCTCCAAAAGTGATCTGATCAAGAATCACACGGTTATTTGGTGCCCCCTTGGTGAACTCAATCACCAGCCGGTCGAACTCCGGGAACTCATGGTTGATTACTGCCGTCTGCGTCAACCTACTGACCTCATAAGCCTCTCGAATCTCCCCATTGTTATAGGAATGGAATATTACCGTATCCGGCCAGTTGTGTCCGAATACCAAGGTAATCCCGAAACACTTATAAGCCGCTTCCATCGTGAGTGTGACTGTTGGGTTGTTCTGGAAGGCTCCGTTTTCATCCGCTGCCGCATCAGAAACATAACCTGTATTGAGGTATATTCCAGAAGGAGACTGCCGGGGAAGAAAATACACGGTTTCTCCTGCTGTAGAATAGTCCTGCCCTGCCAACGCATACTCATCACGGGCTCCTATGTCCTTGCTTAAGATTGTATCGACATGAGAGAAATATGCCTCATCCTCTGACGATGCGGACATCTCCGGCACAAAACTGGACTTAATGTATATTTTTCCGGCCCTATCCTGATATAAGATGCAGCGGCCTGCGTTGGCAATCAGCTGAAGCGCTTCCTTGTGGGTCACAACCGGAATCGGGTTCCTGACAATAACTGCTTTGAGGTAGGTATCAACTCCATATTCTCTTGGATCAGCTCCCGCATCTGTGAATACATCCACCGCCAGATCATACAGGCTAATTCCCTCCGGGTAATACTGTCCCCGATAATAAGTACCGTCCATGCTGTCAAACCGGTCGGATGCGCTTAGGTTCAGTTTCTCGTCATCCGCAGACCACTCTTTCAGTGCCAGGTTAATTCCTGGTATCCATTCTATAGTCCCGTCATCCAGTTCCTGCCCGTACAGCGCTTCTATATCCTGCCCCAGCTCAAAAAAGTTGACACTGCTCTCATCGTTCTCCACATCAAAGGCCCGGTCCTTATTGCTGACCGTCAAGCTAAAATCGATCGTAGGCAATTCCTCTGATATCGGGCTGATATGCTCCTTTTTCGTGGCCGACAGAATCTTGCGGCTGTCAAAATAGATACCGATCCCCATAGTGATCTGGTTAATACGGAACCGGCTCTTCCCATTAACCATTCTGGACGGGGAGAACCTTAAGAATGTGGCCCCTTCAAAGATCTCCTCCGTTACATAATGACCGTCTGCGTTGTCTGTGACCTCTACCGTATGATTGTCGGACACAATAGCAAAATCAACCGGATATGCCTTCCCAAACTCTACAGTCAGACCCTTGATGTCATATTGGACTGGAAAATGGATCTCAATATCTCCCAGAAGATCCTCAGTCACAATCCCCTGGTTAAGAACCACCGCCCCAGCCTCACGAGGAAGAAAATACATAGATCCATCCACCTGCGTATAATTCTCATCGCAGGTACTATACAGCTCCTGTACTTTGTAATTATCCATAGGTTTCTTAAGGTTGGAAAAATATGTATACCGAACTGGATCTGGAATATATGCCGATGCCTGCGCCTCCTGATTGATAAGTCCAATCGTAACCCGCAGATGTGCCAGAGGATTGCGCCATTTACGGCGCATGACCTCCTTATATTTACTGCTTGCTGCCTGCATTATTCAATCACCCCGCAGTCTACCAGATTAACCTTGCAGTCCTTGTACATAGTTGGAAGCCCATCTTCATCCTCTTCCCACACTTTAGCTGTTCTGTTCCCAGGATACATCCTCTCTGTTTTCCACCCCCCTGTTTTCATATCCGGGAACTTGACCGTTACCACAAATTCGTCAAATTCCCGGAGAATACTTCCCCATGTGGCAGCATCCAGATAAGACCACTGTAAGCCGTCTATTTTGTCCTGATCCCGACCTACCCTCTGCCCCACAAACTCTCCCAGGGCGTTTTTGCCCTGGTTGACATTTGTGGCAATGGTAAGTCCCGGCCCCTGGTCATAGGATGGGTATTTATGACCGTTAATGTAGATTGCCATGCCATTCCCTCCTTATGTTGGTCTAAGTTTGTAGCCACTGCGTTTCTCCAAATCCGCAAGCTGCTTCTTGATCTCCCTGATATCCACATAGACCGTTAGATCCATCTGTTCAATCAGCTCTATGATCTTCCTTAACAGGTCTACCATAACAGCAAGATACTGATCGCTCATGCCGCTGCTGTTGCGTGAGGACATTGCCACCGCCCGGTCTACCATTTCCTGCATCTTATCCTCTGGTGCTACAATCTCACCATAATGCCGGTTGTCACCGATCATGGCAAGCTGGGGTGTGTTAGCGCGGACAAAACCGCCTTGTGCCAGACGTGGAAGGCTGATGCTTGGAATATTAGGTATCAGATCCGCACCAATTCCTGGAACCTTATCCGCTACCTCATTCACGGCATCAATCATAGCGTTAATAGCATCAATTACACGGTTCGCCATGCTCTCAACGCCACCGATAATCATGTTGATGATGCCCTTGATATCCGCCCAGATTCCATCCCAGGTCTCTTTGGTTTTACTTCTCACAGTATCCCAAATGCCTGTGATCGCATCCCTCATGGCAGTAAACTTCTCATCTACTGCCGTCTTGATCGTATCCCACAAAGTCCCCAGGGTAGTTTTAATGCCCTCCCAGATCTCGGATGTGGTAGATTTGATGCTTTCCCAGATTGTACTGATCGCATCTTTAATGGCTGTAAACAAAGTCGTCGCAAGGGATTTCAGCCAGTTCCAAACGGAATTGAGGAGGGATTTTATGCCGTTCCAGACAGTGGTTGTAATATTGGAAATCGCTGTCCATGCGAGATTTACCGTGCTTTTTATTATTTCAATAGCACCTGATACGATTTCTTTAAGTGCATCCCATATTCCGGAAAAGATTTCTTTGATTCCTTCCCATGCCAGACTCCAGTTGCCCGTAAACACACCCGTTATGAAATCAATCAGTCCGCCAAATATTGTCAACAAGCTTCCAATGATTCCAGATACCGTTTCCAAGAACACAAAGAAAGTATCCGTAGCAGCTTGTAAAGTAGAAGCTACCGCAGGAGCCACATTAGATATAAACCATTCGATGAATGGCTGTAAAATTCCTTCCCATAGCTTCGTTATAGCATCGGCTACTTTTCCACCAAATTCTAAGAACTTATCAATCAGCGGGCTTAAATGCTGATCTTTAAATTCAATGAATTTATCCGATAAATTTTGCAGTACTGGCAGAAAGTATGTGTTATAGACATCAAGCAACAGAGTGCCAATCTCTGTGAATCCTTGCTTAAACGCTGCCATCATGGGAGCTACATGGCTGTCATATGTGGTCCCGACTTTTTCAAAGGTCTCAGAAATAAGGTCCTTAATTGCGGAAAATACAGGCTCTACCGCCCCAAACGTATCCTCTAGCGTAGTTCTGATGTAGTCCGCATTTTCTACGAATGGAGCTGCAATAATATCCAGAATATCTACCGCAAATGTTCCTGCTAATTCCGAAACCCCCATAAAGGATTCAGAAAAAATCCCTATGACATCAGCGGTAATTTGCTTTGCGCTGTCACTCCGGAAGGCTGAGAAAATTGTATTGACAGCCTTGGAAAAATCACCTGTAATCTGAGCAAGCCGTGAGCCGATATCAAACATTGATACCAGATAATCCTTAATCCGCTCTGTGTTCTGCTGCAAGTACAGACTGATACCGCCCAGAAGATTATCTGCTATGGTTACACCGATCCCCGCTACTGATCCGGCCACCTGCCCCAGACTAAAGGAAAACTGATCTGCAAAGGAATTTGCAGCTGTCAGCACCTCCGGGGCTGTGAATATCTCTCCCAAGCTCTGCTTGATACGATCAACAGATGTAAGGATGTTATCAAATACCGTAGTATCCCCAAATCCATCCCAAAAGCCAGCTGTAAACAGATTTTTAAGTTCCTTGGCCCTGTCGATCAGTGCCTGGTACTTACTGTCCATGGCGTCCATGGCGGAGGTATCAACCTCCCCCATGTCGAACTGATCTGCATCATACCCGCCGGCAGCTCCGCCACCCGACCCACCACTATCTGATCCAGTATCAGGACTGATGATGTTCAACTCATCAATCCCTGTAGTGATACTTTTCATGTCCTTGGCAGCTTTTTTTGCGGCGCTTCCTGCTCCACCTGCAGCAGCATTAGCCTTATCTGCCGACTGTGCCACAGCCTCCATCCCTGCAGCGGCTGCACTGGCTCCTCCGCCCGATGATCCCTTGCCGGTAATCATTTCCGTAAAAGCCTTAAAAGCGTTTGCCAGGCTCATCAGCTTACCAATAATGGTATTGATTACCTTAATAACCGGCGTCAGGACGTTAATCAGGCCCTGGCCGATTGTGGCTTTCAGTGAATCAAACTGGAGTTGTAAAACTCTTACCTGATTCGCCCATCCGTCAGAAGTCCTGATAAAATCACCGGAAGCCAAGGAAAGCTGATCCTGCACAAACTTATACCGCAGGGCCACCTTTTCCATCTCAGACATTTTGGCCGTAGTCTTACTGTATCCATTTGCCAGTGCATACGCATCAAGGGCGCTTTGAGTCATAACCACGCCCAAATCCTTCAGGGATTCCGTTTCACCCGTAAAGACAGATTTCAGCTTAGTATAGGCCTCATCCTGGCTGATGTTATAGAAAGAGGCTACATCCCCCGCCAATCCGGTAAGGGTTGTAGCCATCTCATAGGCAGCTTGTTCACTGAATCCGAATGCTTTCGCCATGGCCCCGGATGTACCGGCGAACTTTTTCGCCATGGTTTCCGATAATCCAAAGGATACCACAGCGTTCTTAGCGAAATTATCCACCTGCTTAGACATCTGGGGAAATGTTACATCTACTACGTTCTGGACTTCCTGGAGATCTGACCCAAGACGTAAACAATCAGCTCCAAAATCAACCAGTTTTTTTACAGAAAATGCTGCTCCTAAGGCAATCCCTATTTTTTTTAGTGCCGGGCTTAAAGCGCCAGTAAGATCTCCTGCTGTGTCTTTGGCTTGCGATCCAATACCTCGTATGCTCTTTTTAACTTTCTCAGAAGATGATTTCCCATTTCGTTCAATCTCCGACCATGCTTTTTTCATGGCTTCAGATTGACTCATCCCCTGCTTTCGGTAAACCCAAGCGATAGATGAGGCTTTCGACTTTGCACTCTTTTCGCTATCGTTCAAAATAGATTCTATTTTTCGTCGAGTTTCATCAGCAGAAGCATCGACTTTTCTGAAAGCCCCAGCCATCTCATCGCATGATCGCTGGCATTTTTGTGCTGAATTTGAAAAGGCCTTCTCAAAATTAGACTTTACTCTCCGGGACGCATTATCTACTGCTGTCTTGATTTTTCCTAAATCCAGCGATATGTCAAAACTAATGGACGCATCAGCTGCCATATGTACCACCTGCCTCTATCTGTTACTCAGACATCGGCACATGATGGCACTACTTGTCCGGCTGTATATCTACCTCGAACTCTCTCTTACAATCCCGACCCTTACACCGTACAAAAATTCCTTTTGCACAGGCATCTGGATCATAATAGATTGGCATCCGGTATCCGCAGTATGGACACCGGATCTGCTTTCTTACTTTTTCAATTTCCGCCACCTCCTAACCGCACATGGCCGCAAGCATACGTTCCAGATCAGCCATACTCTGCTCAAAGGTTTTCTCATCCATCGTTTCAGCTCCCCGGTTTCTCCATTCGTCATAGATCCGGCGCTGATCCTGCGAAAAGTGTTTGATAACATTCTTATCTGTTTCAGACCGGATGGCCACCACCCGGCCCAGAGCTGTCTCCGGGGATAATCCGGCGATCAGTGCCTTAAATTCATCCCAGGAAACCGTCTCAAAGTCTTTTGTCCTTATTCTCAACCCGTACTGCGACAGAAAGCTGGAAACGATCAGATCCCAGTCCTCAAAAAGGTCGTAGTACGGGTCACTGCTCTCCCGGCTTGTTATCTTCTCCCAGAACCAAATTAAAGGCTTCCTGTACCACAATAATCAGATCGTTAAAGTTTAACTTCAATTCCTTTTCGATTACATCCCGTGACGCCTGAGGAAAGACAAGCTCATAAGCATCAATGATTTCCTTTGTTCCCGAATCATCATTGGACATAATTCCCATCACCTTAAGCATAGTCGGGGCATCTGTATTAACTTCCAATTCCTTTCCCTTGATTACAAGGCAGGGATTCTCATCAAAGCTTAATTTTTCTGTAATATCTACTCTTCTTGACATTCTTTTTTCCTCCTTCTGTTCAGCCGCCTACTCCCGGAGCCGGCGTAAATTCCGGCTTGCCGTAACACGTCACCTCAAACTCAAGGGTATCAATATTCGTGGTATCTCCACCTCCGGGTGTGGTTACATTGACAACTACAGTACAGGCCAGCTTTGCGCCGGATACCATGACCCACTCAAATTTCGTCATAACATCCTGCCCGAATTTCCATGCAAGCCCCGCAATGTAGTCATTTCCGGGATCACCCACAGATCTCTTCCCCTTAAAAGCAAATGACAGCTTCTTTCCTGTCATAGCCGACTTGGCCCAGCCTTTTGCGTCCATGGCATACCATTCCTCTACTGTTCCATCAATAGATGGGGCAAAATTTTCGAGATCTGCTGGTACTACCATATCCTCGTCAGCGCTGGTACTACCTTTAGTCCCAAATTTAAACTCGTTGTTGTGTACCGGATAGACTTTAGCCTCTCCTGCCATCTCTTTTCCCTCACTTTCTCTGATATACGATATCCAACCATATTACATATTCGTACACTCCGTTATCATCTGTCCCTACCGGCTGAGGTTCCGGTACCTTAAGGCTGATACAGATAACATGGGTGCCGCCCATTGTTAAGTTGGATGCATTTCTAAGTTTCTCAAATAATTCATAGGCCGCCTGCTCAGAGGCCCGCACATCCTTATCCCAGTGAATCAACAGGGATATGTGACGAATATCATAAGTGCTGTACTGAGAGCCTCCCAGCGCCGTTACAGGCTGCCCGGAAGCCTTGCGGGGATATACGCCTACAGAATGATCCTTTTTGTTGTCCATCTTGCCGATGTATACCATGTTGTACGCCCCAAGGCCAGCTATGTATCCTTTGATATCATCTAAGAGCAGCATCACACGTCACCTGCCTTTTTATAGAATTTTTTGAAGGCCTCTTTTGCAAAATCCTCACTGATTCCACCAGGCAACCATGGCTCATACCATTCGCCACCAGCAAACGGGTTTTCGTCTGTCTGAAAGTTGTATTCCGGATGGTAGTACAGCCTCCGGGCATAGGGTGTGCTTATTACCAGTGATACCTTTCCCTGTGAAGATTCACTGTAATCCACAAAGGTTGCGTCTTCCTGCAAATGGCCTGTATCAAATGGCATGACCTGCGCCTGCACAACCTCCGTATGCAGGGCCTCTCCGGTCTTTTCCAAAGCTGTCACTGCCGCCTGTGTAAGTTCATTGATCCTTGTCATATTCAGTTTAACTGAAGATTTCACCTGCATCAGATCACCTCTAGGCGGCAATAGTTGACCGTCCCATCTGGGTTCCGCGCCTTACTTCCCCGATTGATCCGGCGCGCCTCGCCGAATACAGTCACTGTTCCGCCGCTTAAGGTCGGCCAGTCTGGAGCAATATCCCCAGGGAACAGGGCTGTTCCTGTGATCTGCACCATCTTCTTTTCATCCGTGAGCACCGTTCTGGCACCGTCCTGAAAATTACACAGAAGGTCGAGATCCAGGACCTTCTCCGGTTGTCCGTATTCGTTAGTTCCCTCGGATTCCAGATGTACATGGATCTCGGTCTTACACAGTCGTTTTGGCACCAAACAGGGATATTTCATACAATCACCTCAATATCCGGCAGCATTGGCCGGTCTGACACAACAAGGTGTACACATCCCTTTTCATGGCAACACCATGTTCCGTGTACACATTCCAAGAGCTTCCAAATTGGGCCGATACGCCGTTGATACTGTAGCTTTGCAGAATTGTGTTAATCTCGTCCGCATTCTCATACTCAAAATCTGCCTGCTGGCAGACCACCTCCCGGATCAAATCCTGCTGAAACGGTGTAAGATTGGAAATTCCCTGGCCCACAATCCGGTTGAAGGTCAGGGAATCAATGTGGCGGGATGCCTGCCGGAGAGCGCTGGAAAGCTTTTCCTCCGGGATCAGGCTCCCACCATACTCGCGCAAATAAAAATCAGGCGTAGCGTATGGCTCATATGCCATATCACTCACCTGCTTTCCTGGGCGGAGACTTTTTGCTGGGTGCTTTGAGTTCTTCCGATTTTTCGGACGTTTCCGCATTTTCGGACGTTTTCACGCTTTCAGATTCTTCTACTGTATAACCATGTTTCTTAAACCAATCTAACAGATATGGTTCATCTGTTTCCCCTACTCCGCCACAAAACGGTACTGATGCCGATACTCCGGTATAATCTTTGTTTGGACTATATACCTTCATGTCTTTCACCTCCTACTTCACTTTGATGTTACGGAATACGCCTGCCGCCTTGGATGCTTTCAGGGCAATGGCTGCATTCATTTCCACTTCACCCTTCTTTACGGCTCCAGCAGTAGAAAAATCAGGAAGCCAAGTCTGAACAGGTGCCACACCCGCAAAAGATACCGCGTGCAGACCATCAACAGCTAAACGTGCTACATAGAGAGAGGTTGTTCCTGCATCGTTATCAATGCCAACTACCTCATCATTGGTTCCAGGCTTTGTCTTCATATCCACAAATGGGATACTACCATAACTCTCTACCTGATTTCCCCAGTTGTCTTTTGTTACCTGGTACATACTGGCACGTCTCGCACAGGCACGGATCTTAGAAATCAGTTTGTTGTTTCCCATAATACAGGACGGAGTACCATCCAGACCGCCAAGGAATTCATCCAGCATATCCAGAAAATACTGGTAATTCTGTGTAATCAGTTCTGAGGTAGACAGATCGATACTTCCGGTTTTGTTGTACTCTGTGCTACTTCCTGTCAGCGCCTTATCCAGACCATCAAAGGCCTTAGAATCTTTTCCTACATCGCCATTGATGAAAGTATCATTAAACAGTGCCTGCGCCGCCTTAATCTTCTGAGCCTGCTGCAGCTCTACCTCGCTTACAATACCACCCATGCTTGCAATCACACGGTCAATCTCATAAGATCCACCAAATACCTTGATTTCAACCGTATGACGCTCCTTGGTTACCTCAGACGGAGTGTATTCTTTGTTGATTTCACGGAACTGTGCGGTCGGCTGTGTCTTAAGACGGGTATAGCTATAACTTGGCGTTGACCCGCCGCCAGTTGGCGATACTGCATCGTCAAATGGGATATGCTCCAAAATCCAGTTGGATTTCTGGAACTCATCAATTACGCCCATCTGCAGGTCATCCTGCACATTCTTTTTTGCTTCTTCAAGTGTAACTGCCATTATTTTTACTCTCCTTTCTCATCTGCGCCCATGCCTAATTTGGCTGCGATTGCTTCCTTCATTGTCATGCGGCCGCCTTCTCCACCATTGCCCCCATCCGTGTCCTTAGCTCCCATCGGGAAGAACCCTTTCTTTGCAGGCGGTTTCTGTTCCGCCTTGAACAGGAATGGTTTATTTTCTTTCAGAGCCTTTACCTGCTCATCCAGACCGGTTACTTTTCCATCTTCTCCAAGAATAAGCTTGTTTCTGTCAACCAGTCCCGCTGCCAGATCGCTATCCTGCGCAGATGCGGAGATAGCAAGCTTAATGGCGTTCGTCAGCTTAAGATCCGTAATCTCTTTCTGATGCTCCAGATCCTTCTGCTTAATCTGATTCTGGAAGTCTGTGATCTGCTGAGTAAGCGCTGCATTGTCCCCAGCGGTTGTTTTTAAGGCTTCCAACTGGGTCTTGTAATCATTGACTGATGTTTCCAACTGCTTACGCTGCTGTTCTGTCTGGTCATATGTGTTCTTTGCCACATACTCCTCCAGCTCCTTTTCGGATTCTTCTGCAGCCTTCTTGGCGAGAGATTTTTCAATGCCAAGGGCTTCAAACTGTTCCTGCGTCATTGTGTTACCTTCCTTTCTTCTGGTTCTTTAACGCCTGCCGGAAAAAGGCATAAAAATAACACCCAGGCCCCGCCTGCGTGCTTATGACTAATTCTATAACTTGCTATGACTACAATTTTACGCTTTCCATTACTGCCCGTGCTTCCAACACAGCGATATAATCCGTCATAGCCTTTACCTGCATATTGTAGGTACTTCTGGGGCAGGTCGGCTCAAAGTCCAGCATATCCTGATCCCACTTATCCAGCATAGCTTTCAGTTTGCGGTATCGAATCACAATCTGATAATACTCGGCCCTAAAGCGTTCCTTGTAATCTGGACTGCTCATCATCTCAGCTGTATCATCTAATCTCATTTCTCTCTTGCACTCACTCATCTCTTAATCTCCTTTCCGCACTTAACGCACCGCCGCACATACCCGCCAGCCTCCCGGCTCCAATGCTTACGGTACCTGTGCTGACAGCGCCTCTGCCGAAATCACCGAATCATACATTCAATCAATTGCCTCACCTCCCTGTTGCGACGTCGCACAACCTAAAAACGCATACAAAAAAACCACCGGCCATTACTGATTGGTGGTTTTAAATGCGTCCTTCTTTTTTCAGTTTTTCGATTTCCTCCGGTGTAAGTTTCCGAGGGTTGGTCGGCATTGCTACTCTATCCTGAAATGCCTTATAAGCCTCTTTCTCTTTCTTTGTCATCTTCATATAATCACCTGCAATTCAATTACATTTTCTTTCTTTGATATTACCCTAAAAATAGTTCCTTTGTCAAGCAGCAGTTCTCTTTGTTTGGGATACTTACTTATAGCCTCAATATATGCTCCCCCGCTCCCTTTAGGAATATAAATAACCACTTTATATGGCTTTTCAAGAGCTGCTCTTTTGGACACTGAAGTACTGATAAACTGTTCTTCTATGATTAAATCATTTACTTCAAATCCAGAATATAAATCCACATCCAGATTCCTGTACGCAATAACATCGCGTTTAATCCTACTTTTATTCAATGCACTGCTTATAATATCTGCATAGATTCTCAACTTTTCATCTTCCGGCAAATCTCCCCGGAGCATAGCATTTAATCTCTCAAAGAATCGGTTGGGCTTTTTATCCCCAGAATTATATGTATACTTCTGGATTGCTCTCTTTTCCTTATCTGTTAACTCTTGAATCCACCCTTCTGAATCTTTTCTTAATATCTGTACTACCTTTCCTGATGGTACAGCTTTAAAATTTGCAAGTGGCCTCTTTGAATCTACATATTCTCCACTGGTCATTCCGCCAGTCTTGAATCTGAGATTTTTCCATTTCCTTGCCTTCATTCCATATTTTTTCTGATTTTCTTCATCCAACGAATACTCCGCCAATCGCTCATACTTCTCTTCCTGCCGCTTCGCATACTGCTGTTTCTGCTCTGTTTCGTATTCCTGTCCGATGGTTTTTAGTTCCTCTTTCGTCCATGTATCATCCGCCGTTGAAATTCCAGGAAAATAGGTTGTATGGCTGTCCTTACACCGGGGATGGTATAGACCGCAACTGATCGCATAGCTCATCAGAGGATACTTTTTCCCGGTTTCGGGATCCATGCCGTCCTCAGGGCCTCCGCTCCACACATCATCGATCAGGACTTTTCCGCAAAAGGGCAGACACTTAGGACAGGGATTTCCACGCTTATTGACAATTACCGTGGATATTCCCCATTCCTGCCGTTTCTCTCCCTCGCCTTGCAGGTATGCCCGCTTACTGGCCGTCCGGATCGCCATATCTGCATAATCTGCCAGCGTATGGCGGGCTCCATTGACATACTGTACGCAGTTAAGGCCACGGGATAACATATCTTTCGTAGCCATATCCACAGCCTTCTCATAGGTTCCTGCGCCTGTATTGGAGTATACCTGAGCGTTGTAGATTGCCTGCCTGTAATCATCCTCTGCCTTTCGCAGGATCGCTGTCTCTGCCTTTTCCATATCGTGGGTAGTAGCCTCGACCAGAGCCTCCAGCTTGCGGTCATTCAGGCGAAAGAACTCCGCTGCCATACCTTTCCTGATCTTCTTGGCTGAGAACCCTTTTTTGACCGCCTCCAGGATTTTTATTTCCTGCTGCATATTCCCCGTCTCTCTGGCCTGCCGGATCAGAAGATCAATCTCTCTATTTATCTTCTGGAACTGTTTCTTGTACTTTTTCTGATTGTGTCGCTTATACTTCTCCAAGGCCTTAAGCTGCTCCGCCTGCCACATAGACCACTCATAACCCTCTTTTGTTTCCTCGGCCCTGTGGCGGTCCATGTTGCGGATCATGGAGGCAATCAGTTCTTTTTCTATCACCCGGAAAGCAGCAACAATGTCATACTCATTCATTCTGATACTTCGCTTTCAAATTCTCAGCAATCCTGGCGCAGCGTTTTCGGTTCTGACAGCGAATGCTATGAGATGCCTTTGGTACTCCATCAAGCCCAGTAAAATCAATCGTATTGATCTCCGCCTCAAAATCCGGACAATAATCACAAAAATCTTGTAGCAGCAAAGTAAATCCTGGCACATCCATAGCAACTACCTCCCATTTGCATATACCTTATAGCCCGCCTCCTTGAATTGGCGAATCAGCTTTTTCAGTTGGGTAACACTATTACAATGATCGAGGCGCATTTCTGCCTGTCCATCCTTTTCAATAGCGTACACTCCAAAAGGAACCTGCTCACTTCCCAGCGCCAGAAGGCTCTTGTACCTTTCCTGATTCACTGCCCAGACCTTTTTCCCTATTGTCACTACCATCTGATCTGCCTCCTTCCGTATTCAGCTGAAAAGAACCGGCGGACTGATTGATCCCCGGCTCCTCCAGCTCTGCAATGCCCTGTTCTGCTTTCAGGCGTTCCACTTCTGCCTCTTTTTCTTCCTGCGTCCATGTGTCTCCGTATAGCTGATCCACTGATGTTTCCAGTGACATAACACCATACTGTTTTGCTTTTCCTACGGTATCCACTGTGGTACCAAAATCAGGAGATGCATATTCCCCGAATTTTACCGCCGGATCATACTCTTCTGGTGCTTTCCCACACATCAGATCGTAACACTGCAATACTGCCCGGATCAGCTTCGGAAGAGTTTCATTCAAAGCATCTACAATCTTATTGCGTACATGAAATGTCACCTTTTCCTTTTCCCTCTGTGACTCGGCATTGTCTGTCTTTTTGAGGTCAATTCCCAATGTGGACGGAGATATGATACCTTGCAGTACCATGTCCAGAAAGCTGGCATAACTGCTGACATATGCCTCATAAGATATCTGTGGCTGCGAAATCTCCACCTGCTGATTGGATTTCTCTGCCATGCTGTCACCGATAGCAATGAAATCGTTGTCGAATGGATTTGCTGGAAGAAATTCTCCCGTTTCTGGATCCTGAGGAATTAAGTTCTGAGGTATGTATCTCTTAATGCGCCCCATGCGGATCGCATCCATCCACTGGCTTATCACCTCGTCCAAGCCGTCCAGTACATCGGTTTTTCCATCAAACAAAGCTTTTCCACGATACCTATACTTGATTGATGAGAATATCTTAATCGGAACTGCCAGCATCAGATCTCCCTCTATCCCGATATCCATCAAGTGTGCTGTTTCTGGAAGCTGCTTCAAGGATGTTTCCCGTCCATATTCATCGTACAGCCTGTACTTGATATATCCGTATCCATAAGTTTCTTCCAGTCGCAGTTCCTTACTTCCAGATCTGTAACTCGTATAGAACTTAATCTCTTTGAGCCGGGAATGGCTGTATACATAATTGACATTTTCCGCATCATAGAACTCAACGATCGGATAGGGACTGCACTCATCCGCAGTAATCTTGAAAGCGCCATCTCCAGACGCAAGCGCCCCAGAAATCCCCTCGCCAATCACATTGTTAAGATCCGCCCCATCAAATATTTCTTTCCATGTTTCCTCGACTTCCAACTGGCCATCGCCGAATGTTACAGCGTCCATATCAGCCAGCACAATATCTCTGTACCGATCCACTACCGTAGATACGATCCCACTGTGCATCTTACGGACACTTCCCTGAGCTGTGGCCGCCCAGAATCTGGCTTTCTCTACATCCCAGCGAGCGGTCTTTTTGAAATACTGCTCCAGCTCTGCACTGTCTCCCCGATACCACAGCTTATTCCGTATCACATCCGCCAGAAAAGTATGGGGTTCTATTATTACAACCTCTCTTTCCCGAGCCGGTTGGATCCGAAAGAGTTTTTTTACAAAGTTCTGTATCCAATTCATCTTTTTCACCCCTTAAAAATCTTACTCTGGTAGGGAATCCATGCATATTGCACGGAGTTAACCATGTGATCGTTTCTGTCTTCTGGTGTGTTGTCCTTATCTTCCATCCAGCTGTAAGAATCCAGCTCTGCAATGTAATTCGTGCAGGTATCTAACACATAGAAACAAGGTTCTATTTCTGCTGCGTCATCATATGCCATCCATCCCAGCTGTGCATTGATACGGTCAATAATCTCCATCTGCTTCCATGCGTTATTAAGCGTATAGATACAGCCGTTCCGGCGCTTATGTTTATTCCACTCTTGCATGGTTGCCTGATCTGCATTATCCAGAAAAGCATTTCTTGACAGGCCCCATTCTTTCTTGTTACGGTCCAGAAAATCAATCAGATTCTGAACCGTATCTGATGGGGCAAGCGGCGTTTCCAATGTGGTGTTGTTGTAAACTTTTTCTGACAGCACAACGCAGCGCCCTTTGTTGGTGATTCCAAGAAATGACATTGCTATTGTATCCGGAGTTTTCTGGGAGTAAGACGTATCAACAGCAGCCGAAAAATACATGAAAAATTCTTTTTTCCTTGGCTCCTCTGGATGCTGTATGAACTGTTGGGCCCATTCCTTACTCTTAACATGATGGGAACGATCAAAGTTACTGAATACCAATCCTGTAGCCTTTCCACGCAGCCCCAGGATCTTATTCTTCCAGATCTTGGTACCCTTAGGCGTGTTGGCTATGATCTTATCTATCTTTTCTTTCGGCAGACCCAGATTATGAACAAAAGAAAAGAACCAATGCACCCAGCCGGGTTTTGGTTCTTCTTTCAACTCATTTCGGATCTCCTGCGGCGTTTCCTCTTCCCACTCCGGCAGAGGCCGGGAACAGTTGATATACTCCCGGTAAACGTCCAGGTTGGGATCGTCTGGGTTAAGAGTAGCCATGAAATAATCACACCGCATGGCTGCCTCACGGACAAAATCTATGTCTGCTGTGTTGATCTCATCTATGTACAGACAACCATACTGACCGCCTAAAGCCTTCTGCCACTTCTTCTTGTCGCCATATCCCATAACATATACAACCTTATCGCCATGGGACGTATGAAACAGAATGTGGGGGATCTTATCATCCTTGGTACCATTACCGTTGTACTCAGCCAGCACGCCAAAATCGTCAATGATTCCCAGATCCTTATTGATGATGTTCTTCTCGGCGGTTCCGGTGTCTTTGGCAGCTATGATGTGCAATTTCTTGGGGGATTCTGCCACCTTAAGCATGAATTTGAACAGGCCTACCGTTGTCTTTCCTGCGGCTGTTGTGCCCTCCAGAAACTCCACAGGAGCGTCACAACGGAGGAACGCTTTGTATTTTTCGGACAGTAACAGGCGTTCTGTGCTCATTATCCATCACCGCCACGCATCTGCTGAATCAGATCGTCCAGCTTGGTCTTTTCTGTTTCCAAAGTACCAGAGACTTCCAGCTTGTCCTTGAACATACCAAGATGACGCCCCAGGAGTTCCAGTGCTTTCTCCTTATCGTTCAGTTTCATCTCAACACCAAACTTCCCGTCTTTGATTCCTGCAATTGCTCTGATCTGGGTCTCTGTTAACTCCTTCGTGTCCCGGATCCGCACCATACCGTTTATAACTTCCGCATAATCCGTAGTTCTGGCAAAGGCAATGGCCGCCAGTTCTTCTATCACCCGATCTTGGGTGACTTCCGTCCTTTTCTGCCGATCCTGCATACGTTCGTCAATATAATCGGCAACCTTAACATTTCTTAACAATCGTACTGCAGCGGGTGCAGCCACATCATCCTTTTTAACTCTCGGATATGCGACCTTGTAAGCCCTGGTGGCATTAAGATCTATCAGGTACTCATCTGCAAATAATTTCTGCTTTGGTGTCAATGCCATCAGACTCACCTCCAATCAATATCTTGTATTTATCCACACATTTTCCACAATATGTTGACAAAAAGAGAGCCCCCGCCAAAGCAGGAGCCTCTCCCAAGGAGAATAACGCATGAAAAAATGAAACTGAATCGTGGGAACCGGAATCGAACCGGTGACCTGCGGCCCATAAGGCCGTCGCTCTTCCGCTGAGCTATCCCACAAAGGAAAAAGGGGACGTCCAGCCCTGGGCCGGAATCCAGAGCCAGACGATTCGGCCGCGGGGCTGTGACACCCGGCGGCCGACTGGGGCTAAGTGTAAGCCGTCGACTGTATGCCTTTGGCTTCCATTATACTGTAACACGGAATAAACGGAATGAACGGAAAATCTATTTAATACCACATTTTTTTAAATAAGGATCCCGTATACATTTTCTTGCGTAGTCTTCCCGATGATCCCCTGTAGCCTTAATTTTATCTGCAATTTTTATCCATGGCAGTCCCTCTATGTAGAACATCTTAAACACACATCGGGTCTGTCCATCCTCAATCGCATCAATCCAGCGTTCCACAGCCTTGCACTTGGCCTTTTTGCTGTCTAAAATCTTCTGCCTGTGCTCATACTTATCCCAGTCAAATCCTACCACAGTCTCCGGTCTTGGCGGATAACAGCGACCATTCAGTATTACACTGTTATCAAATCCGTTATCTCCCTGCCGCATTTCCACCAATTCCGCAGTGAGTATAGGGATTTCTTTTTTCATCTTCCGGTAACTATTCAAAAGTTTCTTGGTTATCTTAATTTTAGCCTTGTCCAACGGTATCACCTCCTGTATCTCTCATCCGGGCATAATGACGTATACGCATAGGCCGGCATCCGGGCTGACCACTCATCCAGTTTCGGCCCCCCGGATCGCCTCTGCGTCACTGGCCGCTACTGCCCGCTCTCTCCGCAGCCGGTTCGCCTTCCTTTGGGCCTCCGTTTTTACAATCCCCATTATGTATCCCTTCTTTCTGGCCCCGCAGCAGGGCTATGGCGTATTCCAGGTATGGATTTTTCTTCTGCCACATGACTATCCCATCCTTTTATTCCACTTTTTAATTGCCTCTTCCGGTGTATTAAAACTGCTCGTCCTCAGGGCACCCGCCAGAGAGCAATTCCCGTGAAATATGTGATACCCTATGTATTTTGTATCTTTACAATACGTTTTTATTAAGACAGCGTGGCCTCCACAGAATGGACATGGCAATATTTTGTTTTCATCTATCTCTGAATATCTTATAAAATCATGCATTATTTCTCGCCTCTCAAATGTCAGATTAGTTACTCTGCCATTCATACTCTCCAAAATACAACATAGCACATATGACTCGTATCAAAGGTTATTGAGATGATATTTTCACTTGTTATACCTTCCCAATTACTGGCCTTCTCCAGAATCGCTGTATTGATATCATTAAGGTTGTTTGTGTACTGCCACATGATCATGATTTCTGCTCCTCCTCTATCTCTTTCAAATGTCAGTTTCGTTGTGTAACGTTATGTAATCTTACGCAACATTATCATTGAGATACTTGTCCAGGGCCTGCCGGATTACCCAGCTTATGGCCCTGTCCTCCTTCTGGCAGAAGGCAGTTACCCGTTTTAGTTGCTCCGGATCCATGCTTATGTTCTGCCGGATGTACTTCTTATCGGCTTCTTTCTTTGGTCTTGCCATGCCTCTGCCACCTTCCGTGTATAGATACACACTTTTACTTAATCTTAAATTGATCAACCAATAGATCAACGTTTCATTTAGAAAGTTGATTAACTATTTGTCTGCACTGGTCATTCCACTCAAAACAATCTGGTTTATATGGTTTATCGCCAATCTTTCTTGTTTTTATTCTGCTTATTTTGCAGCAATGTCCTTCTTGCAACATCACGAATCCAAGCATATTGTCCGATTCACAATAGTGCCGATACATATATTGGCAATTCCCACATTTTTTATCTGGAATCTCTAATCTCGTCATCCTGTCATATATCGCAATCTGACAATCATAGAAATAATCGTTTATAAATCCCAGATTATTATTAATTGTATCTCTGAATTTTATTTCTTTATTTAATCTATCTTCATATGGATACAAAATAGCAAACAAACAATCTTCTCTGTACTTTTTATCAATAAAGTTATGTAAAAACGTTGATTTATCGACTTGCTCAACTAACGAATAATTAATACCTTCGTATTCGAAGTTATACGGCATTTCACTAATCATTTTTCTTCCAATCTTTCACTTACTCCCACACATCTGCCAGACACTTCACTGTCAAATTTCAGTTTACCAAATCAGTTTCTGGCCACATCTATTACAATAATTTTGTGATCCCGAAACGGCTCCAAGGCACTCTGGACAGTAATGTACCTTTGTTCCCGCTTTAAATACTACGATTCCTGCGCTTACATCTTCGTTTAAAATCTTTACTATCGTTTTTCTTGGGATTTGCAACTGCAATGCCGTATCCGCATCCTCTAATGCTTTGTATAAACTGTCATTGCACATATTACGTCCAGCATTTCCCATAAAATTTCGTATCACACTGATACTTCCAACTGCATCCACCTTTTTTCCTCCATCAAACCTTAATTTTCTTCATTCAGCCAGTCACGTATAAATTCCCGGCCATCATCATGCGTACACGTTCCAAAGCATCCGTTTCCAAAATCCGGACATCTTTCCGAACAATCGAATGGAATTCCATAAAGTAATTCCGTCAGTTCTTCTTCGCTCATGCTTTTTATGCGATCTATGTTTTTCATCTTCTCCTCCAAAGGCTAAATTTGTTCTATCCATGATATCAACACATATACTGTCCTGAGGTGATATCATGGATTCTTGTGAACTTACAGTAACGATTTCTGCTCTGGCCTGCTGTATTGCCGATGGCAAGTCTCCAGAAGAGATCGCCCTGATCAGCTCCATCTTTGTACAGATCGGTGACTCTCTGGCCACTATGGCTGCACATCAGGCCCTCTGTGCTCCCAAGGATACCAAGTAATTCCTTGGGAGAAACTCACTCCTCTGGCCGGTATGGCTCCGGCAGCGGCATCCAGGCAGTCACTGTGTCATACACATTTGCCAGATTCCTTTTCTCTTTTTCCACTAGATCACAGTATACCCATTCGTTATAATCATCGGAGTACTGCCAGATCCCTTCGCCTATATATTCTGCCTTATACACACCATAGCTCTCTGGGTGGTATGTCTTTTTCTCTTCTGGAAGCCAGTCAGCGTCATAATCGCTGATCCATTTAGAATGTTTTACAGTCGCCCAGACTGGTTCTCCTAGCTTCGGCAGCCTCTCCTCCACCGGGATCCAGCGGTGCCTATTCTGTTCTTCTAAGGCACTTATTGCTTTCTCGATAGCATAGTCCTCTGGATCAGGATATACATACCGATGTCCATATGCCCATATAGGAGTTCCAACCATATCTGCATAATCTTGCAACGGATTCTGCATTCCTCTTAACAGTTCTATTGTTTCTTTGATATCAGCATCCATATTTCTGGTATTTGCATCTGGAACATTAGTCAAGTGGTTTTGAATGATTTCTTTTCCCGTTCCATTCTCGCCTTCCTCCTTCCACTCAAGTGCCTCACCGCATATCTGGCAGTATTTCTGCCCCGGCTCAATCCTCTCATTCTCACATACTGGGCACATAAATCTTTCTTTTCCCTGCATCAAAATCTTAGCCATGGCTATTCTCCTTCCTCTCACTCTTCAAAACGCCATCATCATTCTGGTGTCTATATTGATCCTTCGGCAGCCTCTGGATCTTAAACCTTAATTTTCCTGAAACTCCAGGTATTTCTTTTCCAGGCAAATGCAGCCTTCAGGTTCATAATCTCCTTTTTCCCATTCTGCCTCAAATAACTCCCTAGCACCAATATATCTACCAATCATACTGTCCTGTTCCATCATGTAAAACAGTTCCCTATCCTTTTCCCGATCAGTTAAACCTAAAAAGACATATTTTCCATCCTTGGCCGCACTCTCCATTACCAGTGCAGCTTCTCCATCCATATACTCGGAAATGGATTTCCAGAGTTCATAATCCTTATCCTGCGGGTCATATTCATCAAACATCCCTGCTGTTTTGAGAATTACTTCTTTCATTCTGCTTATCGCCTCCCAAACTTAATTATTCTGGTACGGACACGGAGACCCCAAATAGCACCTGTCCACCCATTCCTCTGCCTCGCTGTTCTCCAACGCCTTAATAGCCATCTCATACGCCTGGATCTGTTTCTCTGCGTCTGCGCGGAATGCCAGTTTCTCATATATGTTATCCCTGGCAATTCCCGCGCGTACCATGCGTTCCCAGCCACCATCTGTGATCTGGATTTTGTATGTGTTGATATGCTCCTGCAATATCTGGATTGCTGTTTTTTTCTCCATTCTCTTCACCTCCGCATTTTAACCGCTGCTCCCCAGTCCTTATTTTAATGCAAACCGCTCCGATGATTCTTTAAGCCACTTCATCGCTGTTGTACAGTTTTCTATTCCATATGCCGTATGAAAAACTATATCCTGCTGTACATTTTCCAGTGTCAAGCCTTCCAGTGCATAGAATTTAATGAATCCCTGTACAATCTGCATTTCTGACTTTTTTTCGGATCATGTGCCAGATCAAACAACCATACTTTGTGTAATTCACTGTACCTGTTCTTCATCTGCTCCCCTCTCTTTCCACCCTGTTTTGTAGGCCGACAGTCTTGGAAGAATTATTTAAGTTCCAAAATCCTCCACCATACTCCCTCAATAACTCCGTCGCCTCTGCCTGTCCCTTCTCTTCCAGAAACTGAATCACATCATCCATATCACACAGCCGTTTCCTGCGAAGAATTTCTTCAACCTGCCGTGTCCCAATTGCCCGATAAAATCTAGTCGGTGTATGTACGGTCGCCATCCTCCGGGATGTTTCCTGCACCTCTTCCATAATCTGCTCTAATATATTCTTTTTCATCATTTCCCGATTCCTTCCCGTTCTCCTGCAGATAGTCCTCTAATTCCATCTGACCGTCACATTTATAATGTTCCAACTTCTTAATCCATTCTGGCAGATCTGCCATGGTCCCTCCTTTCCAGGCCGGGAAAAGGAGGTTGATAGGCCCCGGCCTGTAGGTCAAAAGGTATACGTGACATACCGCAATCTGAACCCGTTGTTATGTATGTATCAACCCCCGTTTCCAGAGGTAAATACCTTATTATCTCTGCCTGTCAGAAACAGACATTAAAATATCCTGCAGAACCATCAGTTCATCTTCATTTATCAGGCTCGCCGCCCCCAAAAGCTCCCTGAGGGTATATACGCTCCATTCCCTGATTCCCCACTCATCTTTTGCCTGTGATGGTTCTTGGGTGTATCCCGCGTTTTCTGCCGCACTATGCGCCTGTGCCTCTGCCCGCTGTGCACCTGCCTGTGCGGCCTCTGCCCGCCTGGCTGCCCTCTCCGCCCGCTCTGCGATCTCCTCTGCCCGCTGTGACCCTGTGTCAGAATCTGACACCAGTTTCCCTTCCGGCCCTTTCTGGATCCCCATGCTTTTCTCATCCGCCTGTCCCTCCCCGTCCGGCAGCGTCCTTGTGTCAGATTCTGACACATCTGTTCCATCCGCCGTCTCCCGGTTCCATCCCTGGGCTGCCGGCGGTCTGCTTGCCTCATACGCCGATGTGATCCCTATTTCACCAGACTGAAACTTTTCTTTTACATCTTCCGGCGCACTCTTATAAATGGCGTTCAGCTGGCCTATCTTCCCGCTGGATTCCCCCAGGATCTTCGCCACATAATCCCGTATCCTCTCCCCCTTTTTTAAAGCAATGTTCCCATTCTCCCGCATCTTTGTCAGAATGTCCTTCCACTCCTGGGCCTGCATCATCAGGTCGTAATCTGACAGCCTCCGGTTAAAGGTATTTCCGCACAGCAGTTCCAGCCTGAACTGCAATTCATCCATGTCTTTATAACGGCAGGGGATCCTTTCACATTCCGTATGCCCTTCCCGTATCAGTTCTTCTAATGCGGCATACCTCCGGTGTCCCGACAGGAGCCAATATTCCCCGGAGACCCTGCCGACCACCAAAGGCTCCTGGATCCCCCCGGTCATCAGGATCCCTGTTGCCAGTTCCTGAATTTCCACCATGCTGTACTTATTGTGTTTGGTAACCACAATATCCCGGTAATCCAGCACTATATCCTGGTATTCTTCCGTCCGCTCCGTTTCCGCCAGTGTCGCACCATTTAATATGCTTAAAATGTCAAATGCCATCTCCGGCCCTCCCCAGATATTCCTCCACGAATTTTTTATAGTCCTGGGCCGCGCCGGATCGGACACTGTGCGTTATGACGCTCTGATGGTAAAAGGTGGCGTCTTTGGCCTGCCGGGAATGCCGGATATGCTGCTTGAATAATTTAAACTGCGGCCTTGCCCGTATCCATTCTTCCGCTGCCTCGCTGGTGGCGCTCCGCTCATAATCCGTTACCAGGCAGCCCGCCAGCTTCATATCTGGATTCAGGCGGCGGATAGACACCACCTGGCCTACCAGCATTTCCAGTCCGTCAATGGAGTAATTATCAAGGTTGATCGGGATAATCACCTCCTGGGATGCGATCAGCGCATTGACCACGTTGATCCCGATATCTGGTGGGTTATCTATGATACAGTAATCATAATCCTCTGCCGCCTGCCCCAGCGCCTCCCGGTAACGATCATGCTGCCTGGTGCTGGGATCTTTTAGTATCTCAAGGGCTGCCTGCTCCATGTAGTAATTACACGGGATCAGGCTGAGCCCCTCGATCTCTGTGTCCATGATATTCCCAGACACGCTCCGGCTCCGTATCATGTCCTGCGCCCCCTGGCGGCTCCCCTGACTGTACCGTTTATACAGCCGCGACGCATTGCCTTGCTTATCGTTGTCCAGCAGAAGCACACGTTTCCCATGTCGTGTTGCAAGAAGTTCCGCCATGCTGACTGCGGTGGTTGTCTTGGCGCAGCCTCCCTTTAAATTTATGATTGATATGATTCTCATCTTCGGTTCCTCCTGTCTTTTCCAAAAATATATGTATGCTCCGATATCTCGCCGTCCCCAGTCAAAAACCTCGTTGCGTACCAGTACCGCCTGCTTTCGTCTACGTAGTATACATACACCCGGTTCCCTCTCCGCGACCTTCCGACCTCTCTGACCGGGCCGCCCTCTTTCCGGCTCTCAATGCTCACAGCCTCTGCCATCATCCATTTTTCCCATGGTTCTATCGCCTCCGGTTCCCCACCTTCCAGAAACACAATACCATCCAGCCCCGTTGCTTTGGTATCGGGTTCCTCCGGTTCCCCGCCTTCCAGATAATTCTTCTTAAAGATATCCATAAAACGCCGGTGCCCATGCAGCCGCTCGAATGCGCGCTGTCCCGCCTCCTGGAGCCTGCGCATCTTCCGGGCATTGTTATGTACACCTTCTTTATTATCCCTGTGGCAATAGGGGCACAGGTGCACAGTCAGGCCATATTTTTCCGACCAATCCCGGTTCGCTGCCCCGAATATATGATGGCGTTCCAGTTGTCCCCAGGCACCGCACATAAAGCACTGCTCGGCCGGCTCGTTTTCTACTATGCTCTTCATCCGTCAAATCCCTTCCCGTACCAGTATTTACTCAATGCGGCACCGTTTGGCCTGTTCTCTTTCCAGCTGCCCTTCCATCCAGTTTTTATACACATGATATCCACAATCGAATGTGTATAAGTGCCTGTCCAGTTGGGAAAGCGTCTGTTCCCAAAGATCCGCGTTCTTCACCGGATGGCCCTTGGCATTCTTCCAGCCGTTTTTCTGCCACTGCCTGGCCCAGCCGTTTCCCATGGCATTCATGATATGTTCGCATCCCGTATATACCTTAAGCTGGCACGGGCAGTTAAGGCGTTTAAGGGCCTCTGACAGTGCCATAAGGCAAAGACGGTTCTCTGTGGCCTGTCCCACCCATTCATGCTTTTCCAGCGTCACCGCCTGGCCGTCCCGAATGCACTCCAGGATGTATATGTATCCCCCAGCCTTTTTTCTTGGGCCATGGATGGACGAACCTATGTAGATGTTGACCTCTTCCATCTCTTCTCCTTTCTCGGAAGCTCCCAGTCACTGAGCTGCGGGTTGATCTTGACCATCACATAACGTTGGTAGGGAAATCCCAGCCGATCAAAGCCGTTATACAGGCTGTCAGGAAGGATATAATAGCCTTTCCTGGGCTTTGGGTCTGGCTCCCACCCCCTCTTTGTCTTGCGATTCCTGATATCCGGCTTTGGTTCGATCAGGTTCCGGGAACAGGTATAGCGCTGGGCTGTGGGCGTCTCCTCTGAACGGAAGGTCTTTTCTGTCTCCTTGATGAAATACTCAGCCAGTACCTGGTACTCCCCAGAATCATACAGCGGCACAAACCTCTGCTGTCCATTCCCCTTCCATATCTCCCTTACATGGTCTATGGTAGTTCTCTTCCCGTCATTGATGTGGTTAATGATAATGTGGTGATGAATCCTCTTGTTCTTATACTCCGTCACAAGAATATACTTAAAGGAGAATCCCCTGCGCTTAAACCGATCCCGCATCCGGTCGAGGAAGTTCTGGATCCTCTTCTCGGCCTCCTCATTGGAAACAGGTTCCCTATATGTCAGGGTGATATGATAATCTCCCGGCTTAAAGTTGGCATTTATCTTCCGGGCCAGCCTCCTTGCCGCCTGCCGCACATTGGCCGCCCTGATCTCCTCCTTCGTTTTCTTCTCCGCTTTCTCTCTGGGATGCCCCTTGCGCAGCCCATACGGGATACACTTTATTATTTCCAGAGTAGCCCCCGCTTTATATTCAATCTGCTTGTACTTTCTCATTTCGCGACCCCGCTAAGTTTAATCCTTTTATCAAGTCATATAATGGAATAATTCTCCCATTTTTCTTGACTTTTTCCCGTGGCCGCCGTATACTAAACATGAGTTTTTTGTTTATTGTATACGGCATTTTTAAGATAGAGCGTAGATCTTTCCGGGCCTACGCTCTTTTCTTATCCACGACCGCTTTTAATTGCTCTCTACAACCTTGACATTGGGAAGAGCCGACAAAAAACGATACGTCAATCTGTTTGCGATCTCTACCCGTTCCTCTTTTGACAATTCTTCCAGTCTTACAGTCTTATCCCCAATTCTTATCCAGTTTGAGTATGTAATCTCCTGTGCCTTTTTCAATATCATCACTTCCTTTCTATGGCATTTTATGTATGGCTGCTTGTACATCTTGCTTTGAAGTTTGCACTATAGAATAAAGTTTATTGATAGCCTCATCTGCTTTTCTCTCTATTTTCCTCCACCTCTCTTGCCTTGCTTTTTTCCTCCCCCTGGTGGTATACTTTCTATATCAGCGCCGCTATGCTGAAATAAACAAAAGAGAGGGTACATCTATGACAAATTCAATGCCATCCAGCTGGTCGCAATGGGATGAAATTCACAGTCTCAGTGACCAAGTAAAACGTCAGAAAAGCGCTTCCGAAAAGAAAAACACTCCTGTGTCTATTGACCGTTCAAATGCGACTGGTACTTTTAAAGGTTCCGCAAAGTCAAATTATGTAACCACGCTTTCCAGCTGCAACTGCGTCGATTTTTCCCGCAGACATCTTCCCTGTAAGCATATGTATCGTCTGGCACACGAACTATCCCTATTTAGTCTCGGAGCCGTTTCATCCGGTCATGTAGTCACACGCGATGAGGCAATCTCTAAAATCACCCAGATTCTTTCTGAAGATGAGATCGCTACCTTTGCATACTTTTGCTACCACTGTGGGAACAATCAAGCCTCTTCTGAATTGTTCCCTTCCGATTTTGCCAACAGACTGATTAAAAACAGACTTGCCGAAGAAGTTTCCGACATTCCTACTCTTCTCACACACTTGCACATGAACGATATACGAAAATTTTTACCAGCTGGTGTAAAATCTCCGAGTAAAAAGGTGGATCTAATCTCCCTTGTCGCTCCAAATGTGGCACGTGAAGAAATCATATTTCCTGACAATATGAAATGCCTCACTTTACATTCAGATATTGCACACCTCGGTCATTCCATTCACCGCCGTTTATGTGCCTTGTATCCTAAACCCGAACAGGAACTGTGGTTTGTTTTATAACCTTTCATGGAAATCTCTTGATTCTCCAGTGGCTTTTCATGCCGCAAAAAGAAGAATACTTCTTTAAGAAACCTCAATGAGAAACTCCGCATTGGGGGGTTCTTTTTTGCTCCCACCCCCTCTGCCTGCTGGCTTGCCTTTTTTCTCCCCTCAGTGGTATACTCCATTTACAGGCCTTAAGAAGCTGAGTACGGCAGAAGGGAGGGGACAGCTATGGAGAAAACTTTTGAGGATTTCATTCATTCTCTTGATCCTGATACGTACAATACGATTGTCATTTCTGCTCACCAAGCTATGAAAGCTGCCAATCGTAGCGACTGTGACGCTCAAGCATTTTTCATTGCGTTAGAACTACTTGAGCATTACCACAACTGGATCCAGGACGTTTAATCCTCCGAGCATATCTCTCAAATGAGGTATGCTCGCTCTCCGTTTAAAGCCCTCTGTTCCCTTACAATTTGGGCCGCCAGATCAATCTGTAGGCGGATCGCCTTAAAGGTTTCTTCATTACTCATGTTTTTTCCTAAATCCTCCAAAATCTTCTTATGGAATGCATAGAATTCCTCCATCAAGGCTGCATTCAATTCTTTGCGTACTTCTTCTATTCCTTTCATTTCACTCCTCCTTCTGGTAAATTCCAACAGAATTTTTGAATCTACTTGCCCTCACCTCCCTTCTATCCAGCCGCCTTATACACTTCATCAATATCACTCCGGGCTTTGACCCCCTTGGCAAAGCCAATGACAATCGCGCGTTCTAGTGGGGGTAACGTAGAAAATAACTCTGACAGTTTTTTAGTGTCGTCAATGCACTTTTCTGTGTTTTTGTTTTCGGTCATCTTTTTACCTCCTTGTTTTCTATGTCACTATTTTAAGTCACAAAGAAAACATTGTCAAGTCATTTTTGTTGATTCTGAAAACTTTGTTGACTTTGTTAACACATTATGCTATTCTGATTCTAAGTTAAAGGAGGTGGTGAAAATGAACGAACGTATTTCAGAACTAAGAAAATCTCTCAAACTAACAATGGAGGATTTTGGAAAAAAGTTAGGAGTTACACGTTCTGCTATTTCTAATATAGAAAGTGGAAAAAGAAATTTAACAGAACAAATGATACTTTCTATCTGTAGAGAATTCTGTGTTAACGAAGAATGGCTTCGTACAGGAAACGGGGAAATGTTCATAGAAACTCCAGCTTCCCTTTTAGAAGCGTTAGCTGAAAAATACGGTTTTTCTGATAGGGAATATGCTTTTATTGCAGAATTTGCGAAGCTGGGAGAGAAAGAACGATCTGTTATTCTAGATTTTGTAATGGATGTGGCTGCCAAGTGCTCACAGCAGGACAGTAAGCCTACTACAAGCATATCGTCTGAATTAGATATTGATTCGGAAGTAGAATCTTACAGGCGCGCTCTGGAACTACAGAAAAAAGTGGCGGACGAATCATCAGTATCAAATGGTATCGCAGAAATCGCAGAGCTAAATAAAGCAAATTGAGACACAAATCAACAATAACCGATTGCCATAGAAAAGATGTGTGTTTATGCCATTACCCAAAGAACAGTATAATTCAAAAGATTATTGGTTCCTGCCAGAAGGTACACGGGCTGAACTGATTGACGGTCAATTCTATAATATGGCTGCGCTCAGCCGAATCCATCAGAAATCAGAAGAACCCGGTACTGCCTACAATAAAGGAGGTTCTTATGAAATTAACTTATCCCGCTTGTTTCTATCCTTGCGAAGAAAAAAAAAGGAGGGTTTACCGTTGAAGTTCCAGACCTTCCCGGCTGTGTCAGTGAAGGGGACTCCCTGGCAGAAGCTATTCTGATGGGTACAGATGCCGCTTCCGGCTGGGTTCTCGACGAATTAGAGGACGGGAAAACCGCCCCCGAAGCAAGTCCCATTGAAAGCATTACTCCAGACCCCGGTGGCTTTGTAAGTATGCTGGTTTTGGATATAGACGCTTATGCTGAAAAATACGGCGAAAAGGCAGTAAGAAAAAATCTTACCATTCCTGCATGGCTCAACACATTCGCTGAAAATAATCATATTAACTTTTCGCAGGTGCTTCAGAATTCCTTAACTGCACTCTATCAGCAAAAACAGCGCACCTAAACGATTGCCCCGGTTCACTGGTGATTCGGGGCAACATCCCTTTACTCATTGTATACTTAAACGAATAAGATCCTTCCAAATTTGACCCTATCCGATTTCTTTTTGAAAGCGATATCCGAGTTGGTATCTATTGGGATCTGTCTATTAACATCAAGCATTTGCTTAGGTAACACATACAGAGAGGGGATCTTTATGATGTATCCTTATTTAACACTTAATGATAACACTGAAATTACATATTCTGAAATGAACGCAGATGGACGGGTTAAGGTTTATATCGAGACCCCTGATGAACATGGTGGCTTTCATAATGCTACCTGCTATCTGCCGGACTATACCTGGGGAAATATTTCTGGATACTCCGCAGTAGAAATTGAATATTTCAAACGACTGATACGGGATAATGCTCATTTGATTCTGGAATTTTCCCAAAATAGAGGCGTATTAAAATAGCCGCCACTACTTCCAATAGTGACGGCCGATATAAAAATGTTTTAAATCGTACTGTACTGTGCTCACCTTATGAGCAGTCAGCGTACACCGATAGGTAGCCTACCCCTCCTCTGCATTGGGGAGGTGTCCTCCTCTTTCAGCGATAGGAGGACACACATTTATGCTACCTATTCAGATTTAATCCAAATAGGTCTCTTCATTGCAGCTCTTGTGAGTCTCATCTACGAGATCTTAACTCTGGCTTTCCCTTTGTGTTTCTAATATAACACATCCCGCCCGATGACGCAAGGGCAGACACGCAAAAGTAAAACCGTCCGGCATTGGCGTACCGATCGGCTTTACATGGATGATTCTCTTCCCAGAATATACCGGAAAGATACAATTACATTAACCACCTGTATTCTATCATTTCCGGTACGTCCTGACAAGGGGCGTATTTTTTTTAACTGAAAATCATATAGATTCAGAACAGGAGATGAGATAATGACTGAGAATGAATTAAAAACAGCAGCTCTTTATATCCGGGTTTCCACTGATAAGCAGGAGGAGCTTTCCCCGGATTCTCAAAAGAGGCTGCTGCTGGAATATGCCAAAAGTCACAATATGATTGTGCCACCAGAATTTATTTATATTGAAAACGGGATCTCCGGCCGCCGCGCAGATAAGCGGCCCAGATTCCAGCAGATGATCTCCGCTGCAAAATCAGATACACATCCTTTTGATGTGATCCTGCTGTGGAAATTTTCTCGTTTTGCCCGCAACCAGGAGGAAAGCATCGTCTATAAGTCCATGCTGCGGAACAAATGCCATGTGGATGTAGTGAGCATATCAGAACCGTTGATCGAGGGGCCTTTCGGCGGCCTGATCGAGCGGATCATTGAGTGGATGGATGAATTTTATTCGATCCGGCTTTCTGGGGACGTCACCCGCGGAATGACTGAAAATGCCCTGCGGGGTGCATACCAGTGTCGGCCACCGCTGGGATACCGCATCCCATACCACAAAGCTACTCCCGAAATTGTTCCCGAAGAGGCTGAGATCGTGCGGCTGATCTTCCATAAGTACGCAGATGAGCAGATGAGCATTTTCGCAATCACAAAATACCTAAACCATCAGGGTATGAAAACTGGCCGTGGAAAGCCATTCGAAAAGCGCAGCGTAGAATATATCCTGCAAAATCCGGCCTATGCTGGCGATATTCGGTGGAACCGGTGCAATAACGCTACCAAAGAAATACGCGATCCGTCCGAATGGATCACGCGTTCCGGGCATCATCCGGCTATCATCAGCAAGGAGTTATTTGAAAGGGCACAGACACGCCGGCAAAGCGAATATACCCCACGAAACGCCAAGCCCAGCGAAGTTACGCGCCATTGGCTGGCTGGTCTGGTCAAATGCCCTTCCTGCGGCCGTTCCCTTTCTTCCTGTGTTATGCACCGCAAAAGCCTGCCTGATACCTTTTCATTTCAGTGCGGAGGATATCTTAAGGGGAAATGCGCTCACAACTGCTATGTCCGGGAGGAGTCTATCGCTCCCGCTGTGCTGAATGCATTGGAAGGAGTGCTTTTGTGCGGAACCGTCAAATATACATTAAGGCAGCCTGATGCCTCTGCCGCTCAGTCCGAAGATGAGATACTGGCGCTTAAGCGCCGGCTGGACAGAGTAGACCAGAAGGAACTTCGGGCCAGAGAGGCATATATGGACGGAATCGACACAAAAGAGGATTACAGGAAAAACAGGGAACTGCTGAATAAAGAACGGCAGGAACTGTCAGAAATGCTCTCCCGCCTGGAGGCTGAGCCTCAGAAAGAATATAACGACGCCCTGATGTTGAGTCGGATATCTGATGTCCTGGACGTCCTGCGTTCCGAGCATCTGGGTATTGCTGAAAAAAACGCGTCTCTTAAAAGCATTGTTGACAAAATCATATATACCAAAGACGGGAATCATATTGATATGTATTACTATCTAGCAAAAGCCCCGGAAAACCAGATAAAATAAGGCTTTCCGGGGTCTCCCCTTGGCTTATATCCTCTTTCGGTATGGTCATCCAGTCCGGACACTGAACCTGCCTCCCGTCGCAGTATTGAGTAAGGATGGGCTGGCGGACGCCGGGGCGGGAAAGGTAGGCGTCAAAGATTTCATCCACCACCTGGGAGATACTCTGGAAAATGTTTCTGCCGTAAATCCACTTATGGTCAAAGGCGGTAGAAGATGTGATGGTAAAATCATACCCCTGGTTCCTGTACCATTCTGTATACACCCGATTTAAGGTAAATGACATGATGGCCAGCACGTTGGCGGTAATGGAGCTTTCAGGCCAGGTGGAATAGATCTCACTGGAGGCCACGTTCTTAATATAATCCCGATAGGGAACATAGTAATTTCTGGCTGTGGAATCGCTTGGAACTCCGTCATGAACTACAACTGTCTGCGGAACCACCACACGGCTTAAAACAATCTCACCGCTTTCATTGACCGGTTTTATCTCATCCTCTGCAATCTTGGGAGGATAATTTCCGTAAAGGGTGTGATCCGGGATCACCACCGGATCCTCAGGAGGCTGCTGCCGCCCCACAGGCGTCATGGCCGCCGGCTGGATGGCATTGGAATCTGCCAGGATCTCGGTGCCGGAAATGGCAAGGGGATCAAAGCCTTCTGCCCGGATGATAAGGTCGTATTCGGAATATGGCTGAATGATCCCCGGACTTAAGCTGTATTCCACCGGAGGTGCAGGAAGGGAGAGCTGTTCCGTCTGGCCGGAGGAATTGGTTTTTACCTCCTCCAGCACCCGGTCAGGCTCTCCCTTGGTGCGTATGCTTACGGTTGCATTCTGAATGGGAAAATTGTTCTGGATATTGACTACGTTGATCTGTAAGAAACCTCTGGAACTTGCTTCCTGAGCTTTTACCATATGAAACCTCAAACAGTCCGTGTTTACTTACAATATAAGCAGCTCTGCCATGATTATGACTGTTTGCAGAATATTTTTTCAGTATGCGGTCTTTATTTCACATATGATATGAAATCGGCAGCCGCTTACCCGTCAGATCCTGCCGTATAACGCGGAAAACGCAGATCCAGAATCCCCTCCTCCCAGATCACAGCGTCCATGAGACAATCATGGGATTCACAGGGAATCTGCTCCTCCATCAAACTCCCCCTGCAGAGCACAGCCCGGATACCCGGCACTGATTCCAGATACCGGTCGTAAAATCCTCCCCCATAACCCAATCGGCGTCCATCCCTGGAACAGGTCAGACAGGGAATGAGCGCCAGAGAGACAGACCCCGGGGGCATGATCCTGCAGGTGTCCAGCGGCTCCTCGATCCCATAGCTGCCCGGCGCCAGATCATTTAAAGAGCTTATCTGACGTGCCTCCATAATCCCTTTTGAAACGCACTTAGGGACAGCTATTTTCTTTCCCAGATCAAGGGCAGCCTGTATCAGAGGCTTTGTATGGATCTCCCGATCCGTTCCGACGAAGCAAAATACTGTGTCCGCCTGCCTAAAGCACTCCCAGCTTACAATCCGCTCGATGATCCTCTGATCCGCCTGTCGGCAGTAAGAAGGATCCAGACAGCTGATCTGATCCCTGATCCTGCGCCGGAGAGATTTTTTTGCTGCCGCAGGATCATCTGAGATGTAACAGGAAACACCCTCCTGCCTTCCCCGGCAATCATCCGCCTTGCTGTGTTTTACGTCCACGCCCTGTTTTTCTGTTATATACTTCTCAATATCCGCCTCATATCCTCCGGCCTTCTCTGCCTTATGCTGCCCCATTTTTCTCCCACCGTCAATTCCTCATTGTTTCTCCCATTATAACGCCCATTTCCTTAAAAAGCCATACCGATACCGGAATGAAGTTTTTTTCTTCAGACCTTATCAATAGCAAAGCACCGTTCCGCCTGTACAGCTTTTCCTTTTATCAAAAACAATCACATTTCCATATCCCATACAGCCGTCGGCTTCCGTAAGATCTGTGGGTGAATTTACCTCCTGGTGGCAGAGGATCACCACATATTCCTGCTTTGCCGTTTCCACCTTTACCGCTTCTGCCATGGATGCCGGGTAGGTGATGCCCTTCAGAGCTGACCTTACGGGAATCAGAGATGCCCGTATCCTGCGTTCCTTATCTTTTTTTCCTCCTCCTATCACGGTAATCATGGACTGGAAGCCTTTTCCTGCCCGTTTTACTCCAAGGCGCGTCCTGGTTTCATACCGGTTGTAGTGTCTGGAGATTTTTCCTTCTCCTAACGCCGCCTGACATCCAGGACTTACAAATAAGAGCTCTGCCTTTACCCGTTCTCCGGTAAAGACGGCTCTGCCGTTTTCATAGGCAGCCCTTCCCCTCTCGCTGAAATTCCAATACTGTTCCATCTCGTGATCCCCGCCCCCATAGAGTTCATCGGCAATCACATAAAGACCGTCCCCCAAGGATACGATTTTCCGATTTACAAAGACGCCTTTGTGCATATACCCCAGATTTCCGCCCTGGATAAAGGCGTATCCGTCCTTTTCCTTAAACAGCTGCTTGACCGGCTGGGTTAATTTGGAGCATTCCCAGGCATCCTTACACTGCGTAAAAAATTCCCCATCCACGGTCACTGTATTATGGGCGTCCGGGTTTTTAAACTCAAATCTCCCTCGATCCACCACATACGTATATCGGCCAGAATCCGTCAGCACATCCTCTCCCGCCAGAATCAGATCCACATGAAGCTTATCGGAATGACCGTGGCCCGCCCCCATGGTTCCACAGTGGAAATGGAGCAGGTCTGCATCCTCCTCCCAGGAACTCCGGATGTAATAATTCCCGCTGTCATTTAAGGCTGCAGATATAAAATCCGGCCTTCGGCTTTCCAGTAAAGCATATTCCCTGGCCCCCTTCACGCCAATATCCCACAGGCTCTCAAAATCCAGTTCTGAGAATCCTCCAGATTTCAGCACCGGATCCTTTAACAGGTAAGCAGCTATGCTCATATAATCCCGCAGATCCATATCGTCGCTGTCACCCATGATAATCTGCCGATGATCCGGCCTGATCCAGGCCAGGTTGGCGCAGGCCATTTTTCTCATTGCTTCCCAAAGCTCATCCGGCGCCTTGATCCCGTTTCTTCCGGCCAGAAGAAGTACATCCTCAAAGCAGTGAAACACCTCATTGTGATACATGGGGGACTGCTCCCACTGTACGCCGTCATCAAAGATCTGCATACGTGCCTCCCGCGCCATACGCTCCAGAGCGATGGAGGTAAACCGCTCCCTGGTTTCAGGATCCGGCATCTGAATACCGATTTCAAAAAGGCCATGATTTTCCATGACTCCCCAGTTACTGATGTATCGGTAGGGGGAATCCATTTCTATAATATATTCCCCATGCTCCCGCAGGCATTTCCAGATCTTTTCCGCCCGCTCGTCCGTCATTAAGGGGCTGTCCTTAAAATACCGCAGTGCCTTCACCCAGTTTTCTCCCCGAATCCCTGCCTCCAGAATCCGCCAGGTCGTCTGCTCCGTTTTTGGCGTACGCCGTATATTGTCAATAAAATCCCTGAGCAGGCGGAAAAAATGCGTCTCATAGGCGCTGTTTCCCGTAAGCCAGTACGCCTGCCCCAGACAGATCAAAAAACGGTGCCGGTTAAACTGAAAGGTAAATTCCGGATCGTTTCCCGGACGATATTCCCAGTCAATGGGGGCGTCCTCCGGGAATATCACCGGCTCCCAGGTACGCTCCAGATCATGCTCCAGATCAAAGAGAAAGTAATTTCGGCACACCTCGTCTGCCACTCTTATGATATGAGCACAGTCCTCCGGGTATTTTTTCCGGCACAGCGCCGCAGTCTCTGCCGGATCATCAAAGAAAAAAAATTCATTTCCCCGTTTAAAAAGTTCCTTTGCTGTCATTCTCGTTTCCTCTCTCTAGCGGCATCCCTCTGCCGCCCCCAGGTTTATACACACTGACCACTGCTCTACCAGTACACATTCCAGTCTTTATATATCCGTGTCAGGGCTTCCATATAAAAATAATCTCCCCACAGATTGCACTCATCCACCCCATAGTGATTGCAGGTATTATACGGAGAATGATTCGAGTAGGTACTGTGGAGCACCAGTCCGTTTGACTTTGTCTCATCCTTCACCGCATACCCGTCTGCCAGAGCCTTCATAAACCGGGCTGCCAGAGACCGGCAGGCCGACGCCTTATCAGGATCCAGATACTTTGCCATTTCAAGAAGCCCGCAGGCTGCAATAGAGGCGGAGGAGGAATCCCTTGGCTGATCATCCCCGTCGCCAAATTCCAGATCCCAGAAGGGAATCAGATCTTCCGGCAGATGATTCAGGTAATAATCCGTAACCCCTTCAAAAATGGGGATATAGCTTTCCCGTTTCGTATATTTATACCCGATGGCCGTTCCGTAGATCCCCCAGGCCTGTCCTCTGGCCCAGGCGGAGCCGTCCCGGTATCCCTGGCAGGTGGCACCATGATCCGGTGCGCCTGTCTCACGGTTAAAGAAAAAGGTATGCCAGGTGGAAAAGTCGGGCCGTATCACATTTGCAAGTGCCGTATGGATATGACGCTCTGCGATATCCTTAAATTTGGGATCTCCCGTCTCCTGAGAAGCCCAGTAAAGAAGGGGCAGATTTAACAGGCAGTCGATGATCAGACGATAGTTATCCGGGGCATCCAACGGCCCCCATGCCTGAATAAACTGGCCTTTTTCGTGAAAACGGGTAATCAGCTCCTCTGCCGCCTTGATGGCCGCCTCCCGTCCCACCGCACTTTTCGTCAGCTTATAGCCTGCCACGCAGGAGGGGGAATACATAAATCCCAGATCATGCGTTTCTACATCCCTTTTTTCATTGATCCTCTTTAGAAAGCTTTCCATCTGGAGCTCTCCCGCACGCTTAAACGCCTCATTTCCCGTGTGCTCATAAGCCAGCCATATCTCCCCGGTCCAAAAGCCCGGAGTCCAGTCCTCATTTTCCGCAGGGGCATAAAACCCATTCTCGCTGTATGCTTTCTGAAAATGGTTTGTAAACACAGGAAGGTTCTTTAAAATCTGTCTGCAGGCCCTATCCAGCGCACGGCCCGCCTCTTCTTTTGTAAGCTCCGGTTTTTTCTCCAGAGCGTCTTTTCCGATCCAGCTCATATCTGTTTCCTTTCCCTCAAAATCTCATTCTCCGCAGCCCGTCAGTGCCCTGTTCCGAAGCCGCAGCCGGTCATCCCTTTACGCCGGAAGCCGCCACGCCCTCCACAAAGTATTTCTGCAGAGACAGGAACACAATCAGTACCGGAATCAGACTCAGCACTGAGGCGGCCATGATCAGCCCGTACTCTGATCCAAACTGGCTGATAAACATACGCAGCCCCAGCTGCAGCGTTTTCTTTGACTCCGTAGTCAGGTAAATCAATGGCCCAAGGAAGTCATTCCAAGTGTTTACAAAGGTGAATATCGTCAGAGTAGACAGCGCCGGCTTTGCAAGAGGCAGCATCACCCGATACCAGATCTGGTACTCGCTCATGCCGTCGATCCTGGCCGCCTCACACAGTTCTGTGGGGATTCCCTCATAAAACTGCTTCATCATAAACACACCGAAGGCGGAAAAAGCCTGAAGGCAGATGATTGCAAGATGGGTATCCGCCAGTCCCATAGAACGCATCATCATAAACTGCGGCACCATGTATACCTGCCAGGGAACGGCTATGGTTGCAATGTAGGCTAAAAACAGGGTATTTTTGCCCTTGAAACTGAGTTTTGAAAAAGCGTATGCTGCAAAGCTGCTGGTCAAAAGCTGTAAAGAGGTGACGATCAATGTCAGCTTCACCGTATTGATAACAAACCTAAGAAGCGGAATCCTGGTCCAGATATCCACATAATTCTGCCATCTTGGATGTTCGGGAATCCACTGAATGGGGAAAATAAATACATCCTTATCCAGCTTAAAAGAAGCAGAAAGCATCCACGCAAATGGCACCAGCATCACAAAGGCCAAAAAGACCAGCACCATATAGAGGAACACCCTCATGGCTCTTGTTTTCGTATTTTTTATCTTCATTTTGGGGCTCCTCCTTAATTGGCATATTTCTTTTCCCCACGGAACTGTACCAGGGTAATGGCCAGAACAATGACAAACAGCACCATCGCCACCGCGCTTGCGTAACCAAGATTCCAGTTTCGGAAGGCTTCTTCGTAAATATGGTATACTAAAACAATGGCAGATTCATTTAACACGCCTGTGCTTCCCCCTGCCAGCATATATACGATGTCATATACTTTAAAACAGTTGATAGTAAGGATAATGGTGACAAAAAATGTTGTAGGCTGCAGCTGAGGCCAGGTAATATAGCGAAATCTCTGCCACGCATTGGCTCCGTCCAGGCTGCAGGCCTCATAAAGCTCACTGTTGATGCCCTGTAAGCCTGCCAGATAGATGACCATATAGTATCCCATATTCTTCCAGACCGAGAACATAACCACTGTAAACATCACCCAGTCCTTGTCAGCAGACCACTTTGGAAGCGCCTTGGCCGCCACGCCCAGCTGATACAGGATCATGTTCACCGGCCCGCTTTTTGCAGGGGAAAACAGCATATTCCACACAGCCGCTACAGCTACCAGAGAGGCAACATAGGGGAAGAAGCTGACCGTGCGGAAGAAATTGCGTCCTCTGACCTTTTGGTTTAAGAGAACCGCCAGCCCCAGGGCCACAAAAAGCGTGATGGGAACCGTAGCCACACAGTACACAACGGTATTTTTAAGGGAGGCCAGGAAACGCTGATTTCCCACCATCTGCATAAAATTATCCAATCCCACAAAATCCATGGGATTGTTGCCGTCCCATTTAAAAAATGCCAGTATAAAGGCAAAAAGCACCGGCCCCAGAGTGAACACGGCAAAGCCGATAAAGTTTGGAGCAATAAAGGAATAGGCGATCAGATCTCTCCTGGTCTGGCGGCTGAATCTCTCTCCCGTCTTTGCCTGGCGGATCCTGTCACGAACCTGGTCTGCCTTCTTTCCAAGCCTTATCCTTCTTTTCGGATCCGTCTCTTCATCGGCCTGTTTTAAAAGCTCGGCCAGCCGGGGCTCCAGAATATTCAGTTTTTCTCTGACCTTTGCCGGATCAACGGCTTTTGTCTTTCCCATATTCATCTACCTCTTTCTTTAAATGAGGCAGGCGGTTGATCCCGTCTGCCTCGTCTTTTACCCTTCTGTTTTCAGTCTCATGCCTATTGACCCAGAATGGCCGCTACTCTCTCATTCATATCGGCAATTCCCTCTTCTACGGTCATATTTCCTGCCATGATGCTGTCGTGAGCCTCATTTAATACAGTCTCTACCTCAGGGCTCTTTACGTCTACCGGCATTTCCAGATACAGATTTGCCGTCTCAAGGGCCGCCTTGCTGTTTTCATCCTCCGGGAAACCTTCGGTGGAAGCAATGGTATCCATCGTCTCTGCGGTCATGATAGCCGGGAAGTTACCGGTGGAGGCTAAGACCTCTGCGCCCTCTGCTCCGCATACGAACTTCATGAACTCCCATGCAGCCTCCTTGTTGGGCGCGCTGGCAGGAATACTTAAGGAAGTGATCTGAGCTGCGGTAGAACCTGCCTGGGTTCCTTCAGGGTGAGGATATTTTACAATGCCCCAGTTGGCGCAGTCTGCGTATTCACCGGATTTTACCTTATCGATCAGAGTGGAAATAAACCAGGTACCCATATTCATCATACCTACGTTGCCCTGAGAGAAAGCGCCGGAGTAATGGAGGTTCGAGGTCTTTAAGGTTGCGTAATCCTGGCATACGCCATTTTCCTGCTCGTCTAATACAATGTCATAGTACGGCTTCAGATAGTCATAGTTTCCGTCCAGAATGGTGTGCTTTCCGTCGATCATGCAAAACATCTGCACCGTACTTCTCCATACATGGTAGTGAGCACCGTATACTTCCTGTCCTGGTTCTGTGCTGGTCAGTTTCTTTGCGATCTCATCATACTCCTCAAAGGTCATATCATTGGTAGGATAATCCACACCAGCCTTGTCAAATACATCCTTATTGTAATATACAACCCAGAAGTCGCTCTTAAATGGCAGCTCATACATCTTGCCGTCTACCTTTACCTGATCAGTCAGACCTTTATAGCCGCTTAAGTCCACGCTGTCCTTTTCGATATAGGAATCCAGAGGTTCCAGAACGCCCTTATTGACCAGAGCCATATATCCGGGCACATCCTTAATGGATACCACGTCAAAATCCGCACCGTTTCCGGTCAGCTGCGTAGTAAGGACGGTGCTGTAGTCGGAGCTTCCCAAATCTACCAGTTCAACGGTCACGTCAGGATGCGCCTTTTCATATGCCTCTACCAGAGCCTTGTAATATACGGTCAGGTCCTTATCCCACATGGCCCATTTTAAATGGGTCTTTCCGTCAGCTGCCGCCTGCTCTGTCCCTGCTGCCTCTGCAGATGTCTCGCCTGCTGATGCGGCCGCGCTCTCTGTCTTTGCCGCTCCCCCTCCGCAGGCAGTCAGGCTTCCTGCCATAGAAACTGCCAGTGCCATACTTACAAAACGTTTTTTCATCATCTTATCTCCTCCTTAAACTTGTTCCTCTCTTTGTTATGGCTTTATTATACAAGCTGGATCTCTGGGAATGAATGTAAAATGCACCAAAAAAATGCCTTTTTTTCTGGATTTTATTTCGTTCATGCAATTTTTCTAAAAAACCTGTATTTTTTTACGATAGTCCATCTTTTCTTACAATTGTATTCATTTGACAAAAAATCCCTTTAATATTATAGTAATTTATGGAAAAGCAAACGAGAGGGGGCGCATTTTATGCTCAGACCGGTTCTTCCAAAGACCATACGCGGCAAGATCATCCTGTATACTACAGCAGTCACCTGCTCTATCGCGATTTTTACAGTAGCTGTCTGCTCTTTTGTCTTTCAGTCTCTGTTAAAGAGAAATCAGATCCAGTCTGCCGAATACAGCCTGCGCATCATCTGTGACAATACGGCCGGAGATCTGGAAAATATTCTTTCCTTTTACAGATGGTGCTCTTTTAACACGGATATTGCCGCCTATCTGGATGCCTTTCAGGACCAGACCCGTATGCCCGGTATCTCCGAGAAAAATTCCGGCCTCAGAAGCGTGGCTCTGCACACCTATGAACGCTTAAAAGAGGAATATTACAACACACATTCCTCCGAATACATCAGCCGCATCCTTCTTTCTCCCTTAAACAGCTGCAGCTATATGCAGATCTGCGATACCACCTCCACAGTCACCGGCATTTCCGTGCAGGAGCTTACAAAGGAAACGTGGTTTCAGGAGATCTTCGGGGATGGGAACCTGGATCGATCAGCTTTGATGGAAGATCCCTTCCTGCCGGGAAACGGCTCGCTGATCCTCCCGGCTGCCGCCCCCGTATCAGGACGCTACCGTTCCAGTCAGGCCGGATGGATCTATATGTCCATATCAGACCGGCTCATTCTGGACTATCTGAAATCCTTTCCCATGGAAAAGGACTCTGCTCTTTATCTGACCATCGCCGGACAAACCTGGCTCTATGAGGATGATTCCCTGCATCCCTTTACCCCCTCTTTTGAGGTCACAGACACCTTAAAAGACCATGCCTTTCACAGCAAAACCACCGTCTCCACCGTGCGGCCCCTTCAGGGCGGCAGGGAACGTACCCTGATCTCATGCCCCATCGGAGACTACGGCTGGAGTGTGTCCCTTTTGCTGTCCCAGTCTTTCATGGAAGCCCAGAGCGCCCTCTATATCCTGATCCTTCTGGGGATCGCGGTCTTTATCCTTTTAGTAGGTTTGTTTCTTTTATTTCTGCTCAACCGCTCCATCGGCTGCCCGGTTCACCTTCTGAAAGAACGCATCCAGGCGGTAGCAGGCGGTGATTTTTCTCCGGATCCCTCCATCCAGTGGGAAAATGAATTTGGCGATATCGGAAGGGGAATCAACCGGATGTCCGCCGACCTGTCCGCCCTGATCGGAAAGCGGATCCAGGATGAAAAAGAGCGCAGAGATCTGGAATACCGGATCCTCCAAAGCCAGATTAACCCTCATTTCCTCTACAATACCCTGAACTCCATCAAGTGGATGGCCTCCATTCAGGGCGCGTCCGGCATCAGCGAAATGACAACCGCCCTGGCACGTCTTTTGAAAAGTATCTCAAAGGGCGCTCATACACGGATCACCCTGAGGGAAGAGCTGGCTCTTGTAAAGGATTATTTTCTCATCCAGCAGTACCGCTACGGCGGCAGCATCACCCTTTCATGTGTGGCGGATGAATCACTGTACCAGTGCCTGATCCATCGCTTTACCCTGCAGCCTCTGGTGGAAAACGCCTTATTCCATGGCATTGAGCCAAAGGGCTGTGTGGGAAAAATCGAGATTACGGCCCGTTCTGAAACGGATCCGTCGGGAAGAGGACTCCTTCTGGTACAGGTGCGCGATAACGGCGTGGGAATGGATAAGGACACCATAAAGAAGGTTCTTGCCGGGAATGAAAAGCCTTCCGCCGACTTTTTCCGCCAGGTCGGGATCAGCAATGTAAACCAGCGGATCCGCTACGACTGCGGCCCGGAATACGGCATTTCCATAAAGAGCGTTCCGGGAGAATATACCTGTATGACTATTACACTGCCGTATGAAACGGCACAGGGGGAGATATTATGACAAAATTACTGATCGTTGACGATGAACCACTGGTTCAGATCGGAATCAAATCCATGCTTCAATGGGAGGAGCTTGGCATTGAGATCTGCGGGACTGCCATGAACGGAAAGGCTGCCCTGGAAATGATCCGGCAGTATCAGCCCCAGATCGTAATCACCGATATTAAAATGCCGGTAATGAACGGGTTGGAGCTGACAAAGACCTGCAGAGAGGAATTTGGCCCCATTCCCCTCTTTATCATCCTCACAAGCTATGAGGAATTTTCTCTCATCAAAGAGGCTATGAGCTGCCAGGCAGTTGACTACCTGGTCAAGCTGGAGCTGGATCCCCCCTCTCTGAAAACCTCCGTCGAAAAAGCCATGGAACGGTTAGAAGAGCTGAAAGCCAGAGAATCCTTCCGCCAGGCTCCGGGCCAGCCCACTCTTTTAAGCTACCATGACAAATTTTTCATGCGTCTGCTTCACAACCTCTTTGAAAACCGGGAACAGTTTTCCATCCAGGCGAAGGATCTCGGACTTGCTTTTTCCGACAGCCGGTATCTGGCCTGCCATGGAGAATTTATCAGCCGCTCGCCCAGCCTGCTGGATGCATCAGGACAGATGAATCTTTATTCCAGCAGCCTGCAGATGATGCGGGAAATCCTGATCCGGTACGGAGGCTGCCATGTTATATCCCTGGATAAGACACGTTTTGCCCTGATCTTTAATTTTCAGGAAAATGACGCTTCCGGCGTGCAGACTGTTACGGCGGCGCTGGACAACGCCGGAGCCATGGTTCGGAATTATTTTAACGTACAGCTGACTGCCGGGTTAGGAGATGTTGTGGATGATCCGCTTTGCATCAGTCTTTCCTACCAGGAAGCCAGGCAGGCCTTTAATCTGTGCAGCGAGGAGGATCCCTTTGTCTCCTTTATGCAGACAGCCGCAGGATCCATGAAGAATGCCTTCAACCTGTCTGTTTTTAAGGAGGATCTGACACGGGCCTTTGAAGAGTTTGACACGGATGCCCTCTATGATACACTGACAGCTATCTCCCAGCTTTTTGCAGCCAATCCCCAACGGCGGCTCCAGACCATGGACGGCGCCTGCAGCATCCTGTATCTGGCCCTTTCCCTTCTGCCGGAGGGTGAGGAGCTCTTAGGCGATATCTTTGCCGCCAGCCCTGACGGCTACCGCTCCATCTACGGCATGAAGGACGTATTTCAGATCGTCCAGTGGCTGGAACTGCTGCGGGACGGCCTCTGCGAGGCCTTAAAAACACGGCGCAAAACCTATAAAGACCATGTGATCCTAAACGTTCAGAAATACATTATCAATCATATCGAGGAACGCCTTACCCTCAATGAGATCGCGGCGGTCTTTGGCCTGAGCCCCAATTATTTAAGCACTCTGTTTAAAAAGACCTGCTCCATGGGCTTTTCCGAATATATCACCCAGAGAAAGATCTCCCGCGCCAAGTCGCTGCTTTTGGAGCAGGATCTGAAGATCTATGAGGCGGCGGACCGGCTGGGCTTTGAGAGCGCTTTTTACTTCAGCAAAGTATTTAAAAAAGTCGAAGGAATCTCACCCAGGGAATTTATCCAGGCGCATATGAATACGCCGGAGGAATCATAAGGAGGAATCTCTACCATGTTTTATGAAATCGCAGCATCCAGCGCTCTGAAACTGACACCTTTTATCCCATTTTCTCCCGCCTCTGACCGAAGGGCCTGGACTGGCCTTCCTGATAAGCTGTCTGCACGCGCAAAAAGTGATGCTGATGCAATCTGCCCTGTGGTATGGCCCCAGATCCTTGCCTCGGACTTTCTGGAATATACCCGCTCCGGAAACCGGGTGCTGTTTGAGGATAAACAGTTTGCCAGACGGACGCTCCTTGGCACACTGGCTCTGGCCGAGGCCCTGGAGCATAACGGGACATATCTGGATGATATCATAAACGGGCTCTATCTGATCTGTGAGGAAACGGCATGGCAGCTTCCTCCTCACAATTCCTATATCCGGGATACGCCTCCCCTTCCCCTTCCCGACACCTCCCGGCCTGTAATTGATCTCTTTGCGGCGGAAACAGGAGCCGTGCTGGCCGTGACCGCCTGGCTCCTGAAAGACGAGCTTGATAGGGTCAGTTCCCTGATCGTGGAACGGGTCATCCAATGCCTGAAAGAGCGGATCTTTACGCCCTATTTAAACTGTCACTTCTGGTGGATGGGCGATGGAGTGAGCCATATGAACAACTGGACCATCTGGTCCACTCAAAACGTACTCATGGCCGCGGCGCTCTGGGAAGAGGATGAGACAATCCGGCAGCAGATCCTGTTAAAGGCCGCTAAAAGCGCCGACTACTTTCTGGCGGAGTACGGGACAGACGGCTGCTGCGACGAAGGCCCCCAGTATTACCGCCACGCCGGGCTCTGCCTCTTTAATACCATAGAGATCCTAAACGGCATGACCGACGGTGCCTTTTCCTCCCTTTATCACGAAGAAAAGATCCGCAATATTGCAGCCTATCTCTCCCACGTCCATGCCTGCGGGCCTTACTATTTCAATTTCTCCGACTGTGCCGCAGCCGCCGGCCCCTGCAGCGCCAGAGAGTATCTCTTCGGAAAACGGACTGGACAGCGTGCGCTGATGGAGCTGGCGGCTGCAGACTGCAAAGCCGCTGACGATCCGCTGCTGACAGGTGAGCACAACCTGTTTTACCGGATCCAGAACCTCTTTGCGCTGCCTGAGATACTTAAAGCTTCTCCAGTGTCCGCCTCTGCCGCCGACAATATTTTTTACCCCAGCACCGGACTGTTTATTGCCAGAGACAGCCGATTCTCTCTTGCCGTAAAGGCAGGGGATAACGATGACAGCCACAATCACAACGATACGGGAAGCTTTACCATCTATAAAGACGGAAAACCTCTGTTTGCAGATATCGGAGTGGAAACCTACCAGGCAAAAACTTTCTCAAAAAAACGGTACGAAATCTGGACCATGCAGTCTGCTTACCACAACCTGCTCTCCTTTATGGATGCAGACCAGGGCGAACATATGGAACAGGCCGGCCCCCAGTTTCGGGCCAAGGCTGTAACCTGGCATTTTGAAAACGAAAAGGCCTCTATCTCCATGGAGCTTGGATCTGCATTTGCCGAGGGCGTGGCCCGGTCCTTCTGCCGGACGGTACAGCTGATCCGGGAACAGGAAATCCTTATTACAGACCGGGTTTTATGTCCGGGATTTCGTCCGGTTTTGAATCTGATCACCGCAGAACCGCCCCTGTTTGAGCACTCAGAAAACGAGGCTGCCGGACGGCTGGTGATTGGTAACCTTGCCGTATGCCAGATTACCGGTTCCATCCTGGGGGCAGAAATCCAACGGCTCCCTATCACAGATCCCCGGCTGAAACAAAGCTGGAAGGCAGATCTGTGGAGAACCAGGATCGCATTTAAAGCCGAAAAGGAGCTTACGCTCCGGATCCGATGATCCGGGGCGTAGGCTCCTCTTTTATGCCTTCTTATATCCGAAAAACCGTCTGCTAAAGGGAGGTTTCGGATTGTCCTGCATTTATTAAGCTATGCCGGCAGAAACTGTAAATGAAAACGTGATATCACGGTCCCCCGGTATCTCATATTCCGGGTATACCGGCGCGCCCCAGCTGTCATTTCCCCCTACGCCCCGAACCGCTCCGGCAATGAGGACGCAGGTGCGAAAGCTTTCCGGCAGTTCTTCCCTGTGGCGGGCATTTTCCAGCTCCTGGATGCTGCAGGGCAGTACGCTGAAATGAAACGGTGCTTCTTCCGCCTCAAAGCGGATCCATTCTCCCTGGACTGTCTGCAGTGTAAGCCACCGGGTATCCATGTGCATCCCACATTCCTGAGGCTTTAAATACCGGGACAGCTGTTCCAGGGGCGTACTCTCATAGATTCCCAGCCCCGTCCCGGCCTTCCGATCTGGGTAGTTCTCCCAGGGACCTCTTCCATACCAGGAAAAACGGTCTGCCTCCTTTGGCAGTTCAAAGCCAAGGCCAAAGACTGGAAGGCCGGGATATCCCTTTTTGCCGTGGAAGGTCACATTCACGCCCAGACGCCCATCCCGTCTCACGCAGTAACCTACAGCGGCATCCTCCATGTCAAAAGAAAACCTTGCCTCACCTTCCTCCTCTGTGATCTTTACCTTTCCCCTGGAAAGATCCGGGAACCATGTTTTTGACAGCCAGATCCGGCTTTCTTCTGCGAATCCGTTTCCCCTGTCGTTATCCGTAGACGCCCGCCAGTATACGGGCATAGGGGGACGCAGCAGCCACTGACGGCCTTTCTGCTTAAGCGACACCATCCCTCCATCCTGATAAGAAAACATAAGCTCCATCTGTCCGGTGCGGGCGCCCAGATTCACGTCTCCATGGATGAGCGTGACCGGTTCCCCGAAATTGCTTTTGCTTTTCTCTGGACGTCCTGGGATAACTGCCTCGCAAAAGGCTGTTTCATACCCCTTTTCTGCCCACAGCGTATCCGATGCCAGGCGGACGCTGATCTTTAAAACGTATTCCTTCCCGTCCTTTGGCTTCCAGTCCTTTTCAAGCCCTATGGTTTCAAAGGATTGCCTGTCCGTCTCCCCCGCACAGGCTGCGGCCTCAAAGGAAAACTCTCTCCAGTCCTCCCCGTCCCGAAGGATCTTTAACACAAACTCATAGCCGGAAAGATCGGAGAATATCTGGCGGTTTTCAATCTCCACCATCCTCTCTTCCAGACAGATCCGCGGTCTTACAAAGGCGTACTGTGCCTTCACTTCTGCCGCCTTGGGCGAGATCTGCCGGTCGGCATACAAGATCCCGTTTCCGCAGAACTGCCAGTCTGTGGGCCTGTCTCCGAAATCGCCTCCGTAAGCCGGATACTCCTTTCCGTCGCTCTTCTTTACGGCAATAGCCTGATCGATCATATCCCAGACAAACCCTCCCTGGTAAGCCGGATATTTGTATTCCAGCTCCATATACCGATCCATGCCTCCCAGGGAATTTCCCATGGCGTGCATATATTCGCACATGATAAATGGCTTGCCGTTTCCATGCTCCAGAAATTCCCTTACCTTTTTCGGCGGAGTGTACATCTGGCTTTCCATATCGCTGATATCCTCAAATTCCCGGTTCCAGAACACCCCTTCGTAGTGAACCAGACGGCCCGGATCCCGTTTCTTAAAAAGGCGGCCCATTTCCCGGATATCTTCTCCTGCATAAGATTCATTTCCACAGGACCAGATCAGCACCGACGGATGGTTTTTATCCCGCTCCATCATGGATCTGGCACGGTCTATGGTACAGTCCCTCCACTGCGGCAGACTGCCAGGCACATTCCAGGAGGGCTCGCAGGCCCCCATCTTCTGCCAGGAGCCATGGCTTTCCAGATTCGCCTCGTCCATCAGGTAAATGCCGTACCGGTCGCAGAGTTCATACCAAAGAGACTGATTGGGATAATGGCAGGTGCGGACCGCATTGATATTGTGCCGCTTTAAAAAAAGTATATCACTTACCATGTCTTCCTCGGTGACGGCCCGTCCTCTGTGCCAGTCAAATTCATGGCGGTTGATGCCGTGGAAGGCGATGGGACGGCCATTTATGCACATAAGGCCCCCTTTTATTTCAAAACGGCGGAAACCGATATACTGGGTAATGATTTCTTCCCGGCCCTTTTCATCCCGCAGTGTGATTCGCAGAAGATAGCGAAAGGGTGTTTCGCTGCTCCAGGGCTTAACCTCCGGTATCCGGCCTGTAAAGACAATTACATTCCGCTCCCCCTGCCCTTTTTCTGTACGGGCAAGTACCATCTGTCCATTATCTTCCAGTTCCAGATCCGCCTCATAGCAGCCGCCGTTTTGGCTCTCCACTGTCAGCTCTGCCTCCAGCCGCCCATCCCGGCCATCCTCCGTAAGATCTGCCTTCACAAAGATGTCCTCCAGATGGACCGGCGGCACACAGTACACAAAGACGGAACGGAAGATCCCCGTAAACCGGAAGAAATCCTGATCCTCAATCCAGCTGGCGCTGCTCCTTTTGTATACCCGAACCTCCAGCCGGTTGACGCCCCGGTGCAGCATCCCGGTCAGCTCATACTCCGAGGGAGTAAAACCATCCTCCCCATAACCCACAAACCGCTCGTTGCACCACACATAAAAGGCAGTCTCCACGCCCTGAAAAGACACAAAAACCCGGTCCTTTAAGAACGCCTCATCATCCCCGATGGTAAACTCCCGGATATAGCTTCCCGCCGGATTATCCTCCCAGGGAACAGACGGCGGACGCAGTTCGGAATGTCCGTCCCATGGATACATGGTGTTGACATAATGGCAGCTGTCATATCCCTGAAGCTGAACATGGCCCGGAACCTTTATCTCTTTCCAGTCCTTTTCCCAGAAAGCAGCCTGGAAAAACCGTTCACCGGTCTCGTCTGACAGCCCTCTTAAACCATATTCCGGCGGTTTCTCATCCCAGACAAATTTCCAGGTTCCATCCAGGTTCAAAACGTTAATCCCTTCGGCCTTAGCCTCCTTAAAAAATGGAAATACATGATCTGAATGTGCCTTCCTGCGGTTCACCTCGTACACCCCTGGATCCTCCAGCCAGGAAAGCTCTGGTCTGCTACTTATCATCCTCATTTCCTCCTGCCTTATAATCAAAATTAGGGATCTTCTCCCATCGCTTTCTGAAATAGTGGGCTGCCAGCTTTGGCCTCCGCTCTCTGGTAAACAGGCCCTTTTTGTTGCCGTCTACTCTCATGCAGCCCTGAAAGGCCGCAAAATCCGCAAAATTCCATACCTGCTCCCCAATAAAGAAGGGGCGCTGATCAAATTCCCGGTTCTGGCGGCTGTAATACTCCACCTGATACTCCTCGCTGAACATCTCAGGAACACACTGATGAATTCCTGCTACAGCGTCTGCACCGTATTCCGTGATCATCACCGGTTTTCCTGTTTTTTCCCAGAAATCCAGCTCCATATTCAGTGCATAGCAGGCTGCATCCAGGTCTCCTGACAGATTGTACCAGCCGTAATAGCGGTTGATACACACCACATCCATGGTTCGTGTCACAAGATCCCGCTCATAATTGTTCTGGCAGCAGACAAAGGTAACCGGCCGGTTCTGGGGATCCAGCGTGTGCGTGTACTCATAGAGGCTGTGCCAGTATTCATAGGCGGATTCTGGAAAATGCTCCGTATCCGGCTCATTTCCCATAGACCACATGACAACGCAGGGATGGTTCTTATCCCGCCGGATCATATCGCGCAGCACCTGCTCATGGTGCTCACGGATGGAAAACGTCTCATACGGATTGCAGCGCTCCCCGGCTCCAATCCCCACGGCGGGAACCTCGTCAATGATCACGATCCCCTCCCGGTCGCAGAGCTGATACATCTCTTCCGCATAGGGATAGTGGCTGGTGCGGAAGGAATTGGCGTTCAGCCAGTGGATCAGGTTTACGTCCTTTACATCCAGACACAGATCCAGCCCTCTTCCGTGGAAGGGAGAATCCTCATGCTTTCCAAAGCCCTTAAAGTAAAATGGCTTTCCATTGATGAGAAACCGGGTTCCCTCCACCTTTACCGTACGGATTCCAAAGGTTTCCTCATAGATGTCCTCCCCGAAGGTGAAACGGGCCGTATACAGATACGGCGTCCCAGGCCAGGGCCACCAGAGCCTGGCTGCAGGGATGGTGATCCTGCCGGACGCACCCTCGGCCTCTGCCACCCTGTCTCCCTCCATGTCCAGAATCTCTACATGGACATCTCCCTCCCCTTCTGTCTGCGCCTCATAGGTCAGGATGCCGTCTGTCCCGACAATAGACGGCGTCAGAGTCAGGTCGCGGATGCAGGAAACAGGGGTCGTGTAGAGCCGCACCGGCCGATTGATGCCCGCATAGTTAAAGAAATCGAAATTCGGAAGATTCGCCGGCTTTCTCCACCGCTTCGCCGCCTCCACTGATGGAACCCCAGGATTGTCGGAGCCGAAAAAAGCAGTGCCGTCCTCATTTCCCACCGGCAGAGTGCTGCGGCTGATCCGGTTATCCGCCGCCACCGTAAGCCGCAAAGTCTCCCCCGGCTCTGCCAGTTCTGTAACCTCCAGTTCAAAGGGCAGAAATCCCCCTTTGTGCTCCATGGCCAGCCTTCCATTGAGATAGATCCTGGCTTTATGAGTTACTGCGTCAAACCGCAGAAACAGCCTCTGTCCCTTAAAAAAGGCAGGAACCGCGATGTCTCTCTCATACCAGGCCCAGCCATAGTGGTTTTTGTAAGCCGGATCTTCCTTCTGATCATTATAAGAGGCGGGAACGGCAATGCGCTCCCCTCCTGTAAGCCGCCCGCAGGTATCCCCTGGCGGGTTCGCATCTCCCAGCTTAAATTCCCACAGACCGGCCAGATCCATCACGGTTCTTGCCTTATTGATTCTCGGATATAGCATAACATCCCTCTCCTTCCTGCATATTTCAGTCCTCATCCACCGTGCGGAAACGCGCTCATACCACAACTGAGATGATGGCTTCATTATACAGGAATACCATTGGGGGATACATATATTTTTCTGTGAATTATCTATAATCTTTTACAATCCTTTATGAGGTGCCATACTGCATATTCCTGCCGCCGCAGCCATTTTGGCCGGATGGGGACTAATACACTGCCGGCTCTCTCACCAGCATGGTAGGATATCCGGCGGCGCGCAGCCGCTGCTCCATCTGCACTCCATTATCCATCTGCAAAAATGCTCCTGACCGCACCTTATACCAGCCGTTGTCGTAGACAAGAAAAGCCGGGAACCCTTTCGCCGCAAGCTCTCTCTGCAGCTGCTCGGCCTCCCTGCGGCTTCGGTAAGCGCCCACCTGCACCTGATAATACTGGTTCTTTCCCGCCTCAGCCCTGGCCTTTAACTGTGAGAAGGTAGCTAAGATTCCGTCAGCGATCCCCTGGGCAATGGCATCAAAATTCTCATCAAACAGCTGATTATCCTCCGGGTTATCAATAAAGCCAGCCTCCACCAGTACCGCCGGCATCTGTGTCCTTCTGAGCACAATGATCCCTGGCCGCTCCTGGATCCCCAGATCCTTAAAACCCGTTTCTACCAGGTTCTGCTGAATATTTTCCGCCAGCAGAGCAGGGATTCCGCTGTCCTCATAAACCAGGGTCACAGCGCCGCTTCCCGTTCCCGGCACCGGCATGGCGTTCCGATGGAGCGAGACAAAAAGATCCGCTCCTGACCGGTTGGCAATCTGCGCCTTTTCCAGCGGACTGTCGTATACGTCCGTGGTTCGCGTATACATCACGTCAACACCCCTGTTTTCCAGTTTTTCGCCTACAGCCAAAGCCAGCCGGAGGGTATCGTCCTTTTCTCTGCGCCCCTGGTACATTGCGCCAGGCTCTGCCCCGCCGTGACCGGCATCTAAGATCACACTTCTACGGTTTTCCATAAAGCCGCTCCTTTACATATATCACTACCCTATACCATATGTAAAAACAGGACGGATGTTTCCTTTCCGCATCCGCCCTGTCAAACTCCTGATATTCGCTTTTTTACTCTGGGACAGACCGCCTATGCGTGATCTGCATTGACCCCTCTGGGCCCCACATGGGTAGAGAACACGATCTGGGTACTGGTCTTTCCAAACGTCTGCAGCTGTCCGATAAAACTGTCCAGCTCCACGGTGCTCTTAAACGCCACCTTCATAACCATGGAATACTCCCCCGTCACGCAGCTGCATTCCAGTACGTTTGGAGACGACTCCGCCCAGGCATAAAACCCGGGCTTATCCTCCGGCGTCACATCCAGATGGATAAACGCCAGAATGTGATACCCCAGTTTCACCGGATTCACCTGGGCGTGGTAGCCGGCGATAATGCCGTCCCGCTCCAGTTTTTCGATCCGGGCCGATACTGCGGGGGAGGACAGAAAGGTCTTTTCCGCAATGGTCTTTAAGGATACTCTGGCATTTTCCTGCAGAAGCTTTAATATTTTCCGGTCGATATCATCTATATTCACCGTCCGCCTCCCGTTTTCCGAAGAGCTTTTAATCGCTCCACCGCTTCCACCGTATTTTCATAGGTGCCAAAGCCGGTCAGCCGGAAATATCCTTCCCCGCTTGGCCCAAAGCCGCTTCCCGGAGTTCCCACTACATTGGCATATTCCAGGAGGTAATCAAAAAACTCCCAGCTTGTCATCTCCTCGGTCTTTAACCATACATATGGAGAATTAACACCGCCGAACACTGTATAACCGGCCTCTTTTAAACCGTCATAGATCACTCTGGCATTTCTCTTATAGTACGCCACCTGCTCCATGACCTGACGGTTTCCTTCCTCCGAATACACCGCCTCTCCGGCCCGCTGTTCAATATAGGGAGCGCCGTTAAACTTGGTGCCGTGGCGTCTGGCCCAGAGGGCGTGAAGGGGCACATCTTTGCATTTGAGATCCTTCGGCACCACTGTAAAGCCCAGCCGTACCCCCGTAAAGCCGGCCTTCTTTGAAAATGACCTGAATTCAATGGCACAGGTTCTTGCACCCTCTATCTCATAAATGGTGTGAGGCACGTCCTCATCCGAAATATAGGCTTCATAAGCCGCGTCGTAAAGAATCACGGCTCCTTCCCTGTTGGCATAATCCACCCATACCTTTAACTGGTCTCTTGTGAGAGCGGTTCCTGTCGGATTGTTGGGCACACAGAGATAGATCAGGTCCGGCGTTTCCTTCGGCAGTTCCGGCACAAAGCCGTTTTCCGCCGTACAGGGCATATAGATCACATTGCTCCAGGTTCCCGATTCTGCATCGTATTCCCCGGTGCGTCCCGCCATTACGTTGGAATCTACATATACGGGATAAACAGGGTCGCAGACTGCAATCCTGCTGTCCTCACTGAAGATTTCCTGGATATTTCCGCAGTCGCTCTTTGCCCCGTCAGATACAAAGATCTCGTCTGCCTCAATGTCACAGCCCAGCTTCTTATAATCGTTCTCTGCTATCGTTTCCCGCAGAAAGCTGTAGCCCAGATCCGGGGCATAGCCGTGGAACGTCTCTGCCTGCCCCATCTCATCCGCCGCCTTATGGATGGCCTGAATCACAGCTGGAACAAGAGGAAGGGTTACATCCCCTATTCCCAGACGAATGATCTTCTTATCGGGATGATCCTGCTGATAGGCAGCCACCTTCTTTGCGATGGTGGAAAACAGATAGCTTCCCGGCAGCTTCTGGTAATTTTCATTGATCTTAAACATGGTATCTGCGCCTCCTGTTTTTATCCCCTGAACGCAAACGCTCCCAGAACCTCCCGCCCACATCTTCGTGGTCAGAAAGCCTGAGAGTGTCTTTTTTATCCTTCAAAGGATCCCTTTTTGATGCCGTTAATCATAATATATTTTGTCGGGAATGTCAATACTTCCGTGAAATACTTCTGCAGCCGGTCCGGTCATAAACAGATGGCCGCTCTCCCGATCCAGGCGGATCTTCAAATCTCCGCCCCGCAGGGATACCGTCACCTCGTCCTCCGTATAGCCGCTTAAAATAGATGCCATGGCGCTGGCCGCAGCCCCTGTGCCGCAGGCCCAGGTCTCTCCGCTGCCCCGCTCCCACACACGCATCTGGATATGGTTTCTGTCGATGACGCGGATAAACTCAGAATTCACCCGATCCGGCATAAACCGCTCATGATATTCAAAATGAGGCCCCATTTTTTCTAAATCCAGGCTGTCGGTATCCTCCACAAAATACACAGCATGAGGATTTCCCACATCAATGCCGGTAAAATTCCATTCTTTTCCCTCAATCGTCACAGATTCCGAAATTTCAGAGGTCAGGGACGGCTTTCCCATATCCACCGTCAGCCTCACCGCCTTCCCTTCTTCAACCTCCAGCCTCAGTTCCTTTACTCCCGCCAGGGTTTCCACGGTCAGGCTTCTGCGGTCAGATGGGACAAGTCCATGGTCGTAGACATATTTTCCCACACAGCGAATCCCGTTTCCGCACATCTTTCCCTGAGAGCCGTCTGTGTTGTACATCTCCATCCGACAGTCTGCAATCCTTGACGGACAGATCAGGATCAGGCCGTCTGAACCGATCCCAAACCGCCGGTCGCTGATAAACCGGGCCACGGCTCCCGGCTCCTTTACCTGCTCCTTAAAGCAGTCCACGTATACATAATCATTTCCTATGCCCTGCATCTTTGTAAAATCCATGTTCCTACCTCCCGTTTTGCCCGCTACATCAGGCTTATGATCATCTGCGCCGTCTCTGTAAGGCTGGTTCCGTTATCCATGCTGCATTTTTGGATATAACGGTGCGCCTCTGCCTCTGTCATGCCGTTTCGTTCCATTAAAAGAGCCTTTGCCTGATCGATCTGGGCCTGCTCTTTTGAGCTTCGCTGTCTGGGCTGGCTGCGTTCCCTGCGGCGCAGCCGCCTGCGGGCCTGAACCATCATCTCCATGGTACATAAAAGATCGTGGACTTTTAATGGCATGGGAAGATATACGATCCCCTCCCGTTTCTGACCGCTCCACTTTGCCGGAGAGGCAATCATAAGCATATCAAAGGCGGAGGGCAGCATCTGGCGCAGTTCCTCATAGATCATGTCCTCGAATCGAAAGCCGCAGACAACGATCCCGCTGTCCAGATCCTCCGCCGCAGACAGCACCTGGGCGCCGGAGGTGCAGATGAAGGCGGATTCATAGCCGTTGCGCGCCAGGATCCCTTTAATGCTTTTCGCATCCTCCGGTTTTGAAAACGCGGTGATTATGTTTGCCATCCTCTGCACCTCCTGACCCTTTAGACCGTATACTAATATTTATACAGATACTGTCCTATCTCCCAGTTTGTGACCTGAGAGCGGAAATCTCTCCATTCCTGCTCCTTTGCCTCCAGATACTTCACATAAATATGCTCGCCCAGCACATCCTTGATAAAAAGATTGCCCGCATAAGCCTCCATGGCGTCCCCCAGCGTCTCCGGGATCCGCTCTACACCGCGGTTTTTAAGCTCCTCCGGCTCCATGCCAAAGAGATTCCCCTCCACGCAGGGAGGCAGCGTGAGGTTCTTTTCAATGCCGTCCAGTCCCGCCTGCAAACAGGCCGCCAATGCCAGATACGGATTCATGGCCGAATCCGGGCAGCGCAGTTCTATCCGCGTACTCTGCCCTCTGGGAGACGGGATCCGTATCAGGGAGCTTCGGTTGGAGGTCGAGGACCAGGCAATATAGATCGGTGCGTCATATCCGGGAATCAGTCTCTTATAGGAATTGACAATGGGGTTAGTTAAAATAGTCATCTCCTTCATATGAGCCAGGATTCCCGCCATAAAACGGTACGCCAGACCACTCAGTCCCAGGGGATCCTTCTCATCTGCAAACAGGTTCTTTCCAAGAGCGTCGCACAGAGACATATTGATATGCATACCAGATCCATTGACCCCCTCCTTGGGCTTGGGCATAAAAGTGGCGTGAAGTCCGTGGCGCTTTGCAATGGTCTTGGCCGCCATCTTAAAGGTCATAATGTGATCCGCTGCCTTCAGGGCATCTGTATACTGCAGATCAATCTCATGCTGGCCCGGAGCGATCTCATGATGGCTGGCTTCCACCTCAAATCCCATCTCCTCCAGGGTCAGCACAATATCCCTGCGTACATTTTCTCCCAGATCAATGGGAGATACGTCAAAATATCCGGCCCGCTCGTGAGTCTCTGTTGTAGGGCACCCCTCTTCATCGGCGTGAAAAAGGAAAAACTCACACTCCGGCCCCACCTGGAACACATACCCCATATCCGCCGCCCGTTTGACAGCCCGCTTCAGCACATAGCGGGGATCCCCCTTAAATGGTGTGCCGTCAGGATTGTACACGTCGCAGATCAGCCTTGCCACTCTGCCCTGCTGAGGTCTCCATGGAAAGATCTCAAAGGTGTTCAGATCCGGATGAAGGTACATATCCGACTCATCGATCCGCACAAAGCCCTCAATGGCGGAACCATCAAACATACACCGGTTATCCAGGGCCTTCGCCAGCTGTCCGGCCGTGACCGCCACATTTTTAAGCATCCCGAAAATATCCGTAAACTGAAGACGTATAAACTCCACATCCTCCTCTTCCACTATACGGATAATGTCATCTCTGCTGTATTTGCTCATCATTCAACCGTCCTCTCCTGAACAATCCGGCCAAAATAAAACCCGCCGGATCCTTTTATGCAGCAAACCCGCTCTGTGCGG
>OGSS01000312.1_pt1 | contig 56905 bp, 44 predicted proteins | sample 1553591 | NCBI WGS metagenome assembly OGSS01 (sample SAMEA2580061, study PRJEB22360) | human gut metagenome | biome: human gut; feature: human-associated habitat; material: faeces | place: Denmark | collected 2008/2010
CCCGCTGTTTAGGAATCTAACTATATATCTATGAAGCTTAACTAAATGACATTGGCCTCTGAACAGTAACAACATAATTACTTTTATTCTGCAATCACTACTATTTCGTCAATATCTATACTATCATAGAATATATCTTAAACTTACTAATCGCCACCGAGGAATATTTACTCTTTCTTATTTTGTTATTATACAGTTTTATTATTTCTCAATTCATTCATCTCAACACAATACACAAATCTTCTCTTTTCTTGTGTACACAGTCCCATTTTCACTCAAAAATTCCACTTAATACACACTATACACAACGAAAACCATACTCCAGTTTAGGGAATCCCAGGAAGATGGTATCATACTGTGAAATTTCAGCATCTCTGTCCGCAATAGCCGGACGGCTGGACTTATCGTTCATCTCCACACTGCTGCGGGATTGCTTATCCATCCAGTTTAAGTCGTCCTTTGTATACGGCACTGCGGGCTTAATCTCATAAAGGTCAGCGCCCGCTGCCTGTGCCAGCTCCTTTGCAGCACGCGCCGTTGTCCCGCTGGCGCTGAAATATGCTACCAATGTTTTTCCCATATTTGTTTTCTCCTTTACAATGTTTTTACAAGCCGATAGTCTTCTTCCATATGCCGGTTGTTTTTCATCGTGGACGGACTTCCTCACCAAAATCCCATGCGGCAGTAATCAGCACCGTTTTCAGATGCTTTGAGGACAGTTTCTTTCTCCATCCGGACACAACCCCTTCTATCTTCCAATGGTATTGAGCATTTTGGCCACATGCCAGTCATAATGGTTGATAATCTCTGTATGTCCGGTTTCCAAAGTCTTGATCTGTGACATTTCTTCCTCTGAGAGCGTGAAATCAAACACATTGATATTCTCCTCAATCCTGTTTTTATGAACAGACTTCGGAATCACTGCCACTCCTCTCTGGATGTTCCAGCGCAGGATAACCTGAGCCACAGTCCTGCCATGTGTCTCTGCAATCTTCGCCAGAACTTCATTCGTCCAGATGCCCCTGCCGCCTTCCGCAAACGGCCCCCATGCTTCTACCTGCACACCGAAATGTTTTGCACACTCAATATCCGTATCCCGCTGGAAGAACGGATTGCACTCAATCTGGTTTACCATCGGCCTGATTTCTGCATTCATACACAGATCGGCCAGCCTCTCAGGATAAAAATTGGAAACCCCAACAGCCCTTACTTTGCCTGCCTTATTTGCTTCTTCAAGAGCCCGCCATGAACCATAATAATCGGACAGGGACTGATGGAGAAGGATCAGATCCAGATAATCCATGTTAAGATTTTCCAAGGTCCTGTCCAGTGCAGCCTTGGTTTTTTCATAACCAAAATCCGCCACCCATATCTTCGATGTGATAAATACATCCTCCCTTTTAAGACCGCTCTTTAGAAAAGCCGCGCCAACCGCAGCTTCATTCTCATATGCAGCCGCGGTATCTATGCTGCGGTATCCAGCCCCGAAGGCATCCAATACTGCCTGCTCACACTGAGCCACATCTGGCACCTGGAACACTCCCAGGCCTAAAACCGGCATCTTTACCTCATTCGCTAAAGTTACATATTCCATGTCTCTGTCCCTCCTTAATCCTTAATCACAAATGCACCGCGGAGCATCTCTTCCACGCCGGGAGCCTCCGGATCATGGGATGTTTTTCCCGTATCCATCGCCCTCATCTCGTCCATTTCCTCATCTGTAAGGGTAAAATCAAAAATATCCAGGTTGCTCTTGATCCTCTCTGGCTTTGTGGACTTCGGCAGTACGATCAGCCCGTCCTGCGTCTCAAACCGGAGGATGATCTGGCCGGCATCCCTGCCGTACTTTTTTGCCAGCTTCTTCACAGCCGGATGCCCCAGCAGGTCAGCGTTGCCATGCCCCAGCGGATAATAGCACTCGATCTTTACATCATCTGCTGCAAGAAGCTCCCGCAGCTCCTTCTGCTGGCAGAACGGATTGCACTCCACCTGATTGACGCTGGGCTTTGTGACAAACTGCGGGACAAACTTTTTCCAGATATTCGGCGTCATATTGGAAACACCGATAGAGCGGAGCCGGCCGGCTGCCTTGTACTCCTCCATTGCCTTCCATGCGCCCGGCACATCGCCATAGGGCTGATGGATCAGATACAGATCAAGATAACCCGTATCAAAATGACGAAGGCTCCTCTCAATCCCTTTCTTAGCCTGTTCGTAGCCGTAGTCCTGAAGCCACAGCTTACTGGTCAGGAATATCTCTTCCCGCGGGATCCCGCTGTCCTTCATTGCCCTGCCGACTTCCTCTTCATTAAAGTAAGCCGCTGCCCCGTCAATATGCCTGTACCCGGCATTTAGCGCCTCCAATACTGCCGTATAGGCAGAGCCGTCATTCGGGATCAGAAATACGCCAAAGCCAATCTGGGGGATCTTCACATTGTCGTTAAGGGATACATAATTCATAACCGATACCTTCCTTTCCATCAATTTTGTTAATCGCTTATTTCTTTTCTATTACCACTTTACACGCTTTTTCCAATAATGTACAATACCAATATCGAAACCTGTTATCAATAAAGTTGATAGTAATTTGCCAGGAGGTCCTATATGGTCAAGCTGCATAATTTAGAACAGCTCGTTGCATTTGCGGAATATGGAACGCTTTCCAAAGCATCAGAAGAACTCCATATCTCGCAGCCGTCCGTTACGCGGACGATGAAGCTCTTAGAGAAAGAGCTGGACGTCTCTCTTTTTATCAGGGGAACAAATAAAATAGAATTAAATGATACAGGAAAATATGCCGCCCGCCGTGCCCAGGAACTGCTCCGGGACGCAGCAGCTTTTGAAAAAAATGTCAGGGATTATGACAGGAGCCTGAGAACCATTACTGTGGAATCCTGCGCCCCGGCGCCCTTATGGACATTACTCCCAGAACTAACCAGAAAATATCCTTCCATGACCATTTCCTCCGGGCTCTCAGACCCGGATTCCATCTTTCAGCATGTGAAAAGCAGCCGCTGTGATCTTGGGCTCATCCTTCTTGAAGTTTTTGATGACGACATCGTATGCAATGCCTATATGGAGGAAAGCCTGTATATCTGTCTGCCTGCAGACCACCAAGCGTTAAAAGAGAATCCCCAATCTCTCAGTTTCCATGAAATTGACGGGTTCAACTGCCTTTTACGTTCTAAAATCGGATTCTGGGAAGATTTGTGCCACCAGAAAATGCCTTCCTCCCGTTTCCTTGTACAGGATGACGAATTTGAATTCCAGGAGCTTATGAAGCATTCTACCCTGCCTTTTTTCAGCACAAATCTTGGCAGACATACCAAAGAGGTCATGAAGGGACGTGTAGAAATCCCAATATCCGATCCCGAAGCCAGTGTTACCTATTACCAGATCCGACTCAAGGGATCACAAAAAATTTTATGATAAAACAAGCAGAATATACTTTTTGATTTTTCCTAAAGAGGGTTCAGATTTGCACCCCCTGCAATCCGAAAACTGATAAAGGCTTCCGGCGGCAGAATCAAACTGCCGTCCTACGCCACCCTGCCATTAATTTTCACTCGTTTCACAAATCCCCTCCCCCAGCTGTCCGAGGCGGTTCCCATCGCAGGAGCCGCTAAACGAGCGCAGAAAGCCTTTTACATCCGCATCTTTGCATGGTACTTCGTCTGCTTATTTTTCACCATGGCAACATATAACGCGGCCTGATGATTACCAACTGCTGGAAAGATACAAACCAATTAAAGCCGAAGATTTTGTCTCCGGCTTTGCTTAAAAGATGCTTAGAAGTCTCTTACATTTTATCATACCTGGCTATACCGCTGTTCACGGCTTAACACCTGCCCCGCATGGCTGGCAAGGCAGAGAAAAGCAGTTCAAATTCTTTTCTTGTCAGATTTAGCTGTTCTCCCTTCAATGTAGCTGTCCTTTAAAATATTCAATCATCAGAACCAGCCTTTTGCAGCATAACAGTAAGTTGGAACATCTGTCCGCTGCATTTATATTCTGCGCCTCCATAATACTTTTCCGCACACCGTAAAATAGTCTGGTATCCGAGTCCATGCTGAACAGTATCTTCTTTTCTGGTTCTCAGGGCGGCGCCGTTCCCTGCTTCAATCACCAGACCGTCGCAGCTATTCTCCAGTTCCATTAAAAACATATTGCTTTTACAGTAAGACCTTATCCTTATATACGCTTTCGCCTCCGAATCCTTCTCGAGCAGCATCTCACATGCCTCCAGGGCATTATCCAGACTATTGTTCAGAATGATGCTCAGATCAAAGGCATCGATACCAAAATCTTTCGGAAAACGGAATTCACTGTCAAACTGTATCCCCCGGTCCTTGGCCCGTCTGGCTTTCCCGTTGAGCACCACGTCCGTCACAGGATTGCCTGTATGGATGGAATAATTCAATGTGTCCAGCGCGGTGCCGATCCCGGAAAAATAGCCTGCCAGTTCGCTGTCTTTCTCCTCCACGTCAATTCCCTGCGCCGCCAGTAAGCTCTTGATATCAAAGAGACAATTCTGCATATCGTGCCGCATGGAACGGATACCCGTGTAAAGTTCCTCAATCTCTTTGATATGGCCCTGCATCTGATTCACCTGGTTTTCCAGGATAACTGCCCGCTGCTTTTCCTCCACATAGCTGACAAGCTTCTGATAAATTCCATAGGCGTACAGGATACACAAAAGGGAGGCCACCGCTAAAAACGGAATCATAAAGTATAGCGTCATGCTTTGAAGCGGGTCGTCCCACGTCGCCCAACCAACGAATACGGAATTCGACACCAGGAAATAGGCCACTCCCGTAAAGATGGAATAGACAATTGCCGCCAATGACGGCATGAGCAGAAAATACAGCTCGCTACGGGGAATCCCCTCCGTGTCACGCTCCCCCATGCGGGCCAGTTTTCGGACCGAGAGAACCAGCACCGCGCAGGCAAGAAACAGCATCAGGCACTTCTCCCAATCAAAATAAATGTTTACCGTCTCCGACCCATGGACCGAGGACGCGGGATCTTTCACGTAAGAGTACAGGCAAAATATCTCCGAATTTGGGGGAAGTTCCAGGTAACTGCTGATTTCCTTAAAAAATAACTGCCCATAGGTGCAGAGTGCCTGGCACAATCCGAAAACTGCCTCGAATGTAACCGCAGCATATACCTTTTTGCTGAATTTTCCCCTGTAGGCAAGATAAATTACTGCCAGCAGCAGAATCACTTCCATAACGGGGAATAAATAGTAAAGGCCCCGCGGCAGCCGAATCCACCACCGATACTTGAATAATGTAAAAAAGAGTACCGCCAGGAAGAGATGAGCCGCCCATTTAAACCGCTCCAGTCTGGGTTTCAGAAACCGTTTCAACAGATATACCAGGCAAATACTTGCTGTAAACGCAAGCAGGAACGACAGGTAATTGGAGAGAGCCACATTATTGATCGCTTGATAGGAGCTGGTTATTTCGGAAAACTCCTCTTCCGTCAATGTCGTACCGTAGGATTCCGGCATCTCCTCAACTTTATAGCCATATTCCGAATCCGGATCAGGCACCAGCAGGGAGCCGGTGGTTTCCGGGATACCGGAGGATTCGGATTTCTGCAAAAGAGAGCGGGATTGTATCCATATCGTGTCCATTTTATCTCCCCCTTCCTCTGCGCTGGGGTACAGACATTAGTAAAACAGTTTTTTGGGTAATGGTTACTGCCATATCATTCTCCTCATTTTTCTATGATAGCGGTTCAAATGTATTTCTGCTTTTAAGCACTCCACTCCATCCTTTGGAAAGCCGATCGGACAAGGCGGCATCGATTTTTCTATTTTACCATGCAAGCGCATTTTATCCAAAACCGCCTCCTTCTTATTTTAAATCCTTCACCGTTTCCTGATCGGTAATAATAAACCGGCAGGCATCACTCCCGTTTGCCCAGCAGTCAATTTCAGAGACCGTATGAATTTTATGGGTATATTCATAAAGGATCCCTGCCATAAATCCTTCATCAAACTGACAAACATAGTAAAATGATATTGCATTCACATCAGCAAAGCGGGAGGTCATACGGGAGCGTCACCACAAATGGACCCCCCCTGGAAATACAGCCGTTCACCCTGCTCAAAGGAACCAGACTTTGCTATGTTTGTCTGGTTAACATGATTGGTGAAATTTCCCCAGTGTTCCCATGATAACTCCTGCCACCAAACTTTTTGCATGGAATTTTTTCATTTCACTCCTCCTCGTATAATTCCAGCTTTCCTGAGGAATCATATTTCATATCATAAGGTAATTATACCGTTTGCCAGAAAAGCCCACAGTTCTTTTGATTGCATTTTCGTATATCATTCATTACACTTCTGCCGTATTCCAGGTATTTTGTGGCAATGCTAAACTGCTTTAAACGAAATGTAATTCATAAACTAAATATGTAATAACAATCTTAATTGATAGAATCTACTGTAACTGCCGCCCTGCCGGTAATTCCTTGTCAGGATGCCGCTGTGATAATAAATACTGTCCCTGGCTATTTATAATCCAGGCGCTGATGACAAGGTGCAAGTATCCTTCAGGAACCGGCTCTCCCCTAAGAAGTTTTGTTTTCTCTTATGACCCGGCAGGGATTGCCATACGCTATGGTATTACTTGGAATATCTTTTGTGACAACACTGCCTGCTCCGATTACAACATTATCTCCAATCGTAACACCTGGCAAAATAATAGCTCCGCCTCCGATCCATACATTGTCCCCAATCGTGACTGGCGCTGTTTGGGTTTTACAAAACTCAAAGGAACCGTCTTCTTTTGGTTCACCAAACCGGTCAACAGCATTTGTTGGATGGAATGCTGTATAGATCTGTACATTGGGAGCGATAAGTGCATTGTTCCCGATACGAATGACGTTGTCATCTAAAAAGGTACAATTCATATTCACCTCACAATTATTTCCAAAGTAAATATGACTGCCATAATCAACAAAGAAAGGTGCGGTAATCCAGAGGCCCACGCCTTTTCCGCCTAAAAGTTCATTCAGAATCCTTTCCTTTCCCTGTGTGTCTGCGGAATCAGTGTTATTAAAATCCCTCGCTAAATCCTTTGCTCTGTGCCACCGTGCCAACAACTCTGTATCCCCGCAGTCGTAAAGTTCTCCCGCCAACATTTTTTCTCTTTCAGTCATATCTATCCCTCTTAATCTGCTTACTTATACGCAACCTTCACTCCGGACAATGTATCATCTGCATTAAAAGATACAGTCAACGAATAATGCTTCCTCTTCCACGTGTAATCCATGACATCATTGCTTCCCAGGCCCTCTGTGGCATCTGTATATTGGCCCAATGCAGCCGTTAAGCGCTCCATCGTCAGTTCGGAGAGCCGCACCGCTTCTTCCTCAATCCCTTCTACATAAACCATGTCCTTGTTTTCATCATTTGAATATATGGTTATGCTTTTCACGGAACATTTCCCGGCAGCAGTCCCATATTTCGATGTCCGGCTGAAAACTGCCGTTCCCATCTTTACGCCGTCTAAACTTATCGTACAGGTAACAACTGCCTGTTTCGTTCCAATCTTGTCGTCCGGTTCCAGGACATCGCCCTGATCCATCGGCTTAAATTCCTTCACCTCAAACCCATTATCAAAAAAGTCCTTGCCATGGCTGGTTCGTGGGTCTAAAACTGCATTTCCTGCTGCTATCTTAAAAGGCTCTCCTGTTGAAATGGGGAGCCTGGAATATATGCCTACCCCCAAAATGACCAACAGCGCCACGATAACTGTGATCAATTTTTCTCTGGAAGTTCTATCTCCTTTTTTCGCTCCGTTCTGTGCATTATCTTTCGCTTTCATACAATTTAGTCTCCTCTCATCCTCTGCCCCGGCAATCTGTTCATTCACTGTAAAACAGTTTTTTCGCCCGGGCTGTGTCTGCTTCTATATTCAGCACTCCGCCGCCACTGCCATGATTACAGCAAATAGTTATTTTCCCGATTTGCAATCTGCAGGGTAACTAATCGCCAGGTTGCATATCCACTCGTAACCAGGGGTTCCATTTTACAAAGTTCTTCTGCTTCCTCACGGCTTTCTGTTTTTAAGATATACATACCTGCCATCCCCGGATCATCTTTAAACACGCCGCAGATTTCCAGTTTCCCCTGATCGTCCAGCCTTTTTATGTTCTCAACATGTCTGGAAATTATCTCCCTTGTCATTTCATCGTAAGACTTGCCCTTCTCAATTATCACCATGTACATCAATTTTTCCATCCTCAATTCGTTTTCCCCGTTCTCCTGTCCGTATTTTCATCTCTCATGTGATTCTCCCCACTCTCATTCCGCCAGTACGGCTCCGCCCGCGGTATCGATTCCGGGGCATCGGCTTGCCAGCTCTTCCTGAAGCGCCCTGGCTGATTCCTGCGACGTCTCTGCCCATGCAGTCTTATTGTCTCTGCTCATCAGGTTGATTGTCAGATAATGGGCCTTTTTATGTGTTTTTCCAACCTTAATATAGTATGTATTATCCTTTAAGTGAGCCTCTGTGAGCCGGTCAAGTTTCAGCACACGGGGCATATTATTGTTGTAAAGACAGATATAGTCCCTGGTCAGAATTCCATCCTTCTGTCCGGCCGCAAAGGATTTCAGCTTTCCGAGGTGAATTAAAATCAGGCTGTCCGGCTCCATCGCCTGTCTGTCGAATTCCCGCACCTCCTCTTCGCTTAAACCCCCGTCTTTGGCAACGATGCGGATCCAGTCGTCTGCGCTTTTTCTCATGCCTTTTACTATTACGTAGATAAGCGCTCCAAGTCCAATGGCCAGCAAAAGAAAAAAGACAGAAATCCCAATCCCGACCCCCAGCATATCTTCCTCTGCATCCCTGATGATTTCCTGTATCCTGTTGATGGACCAGACAAAACCGGCCAGACTGCCCGCCAGAAAAAGTCCTATAAAAAACAGACTTAAGACCCCATTCGCTCCGTTCTGTGTCTTCTTATGGGCCGCGAACACGGAGCGTTCCGGATAATGTTTTTCCCTATATTCCTCATTCATGTGTTTTAAATACAGTTCTTTGTTCTGAGCTTCCATTTACCATTTTCTCCTTCTGTGATATTATAGTAAGTTTGTTTTATCCTACCAATGTTACAAAATCCTAATATGCAAAAAATCCATATCCCATTTTTACATTGTAAATCCCGAAACAAGACAATGTGTCGGGAAGATTACCGTCTGCATCCGCAAAATTCCAGCCCGGATACCAGCTGAGGAAGTCTTCCGGAAGCCCTTCTTTCTCTGTTTCCGGCAGATACAAACGGTATTCTGTGCCCTCAGAAAGACCATACGGATCGGATGCTATGTGAAGAATGCCATCTTCAATCCATTCCTCTCCGGATTCTTTTTCTGCTGTGATTTCAGAGAGCGTCATAGAGTATGTATTGCTGTCTGTCTGCACGACGGGATCGAACCGTCCGCTGAAATTGCATATATATTCCTTTCCATGAGGATACGCCTCCCCACTGTCCCCCATATCAGAATCACAATATTCACCGCTAAACGAGCCATCCTGATTCAGTGTTATGACGGTATACCATGCGCCTGCCCCGCTGCTAAACCGAAAGTCCAGGGGAAACGCGGCCGGAAGCTCCGATTCTTTCTGCGCGGCGCTCTCCGTCTCTGAGCTGCCGGTGTCTGCCGCTTCCTCGGATGAGATGAAGGCCACCTCTGTTGGTACTTCTTTGCTCCTGCAGCCACCTAGGCACACCAGGCTGCCTGCAACGCCAATCAATATTATTCTTATTTTAATTCTCATCAATTCTGTCTCCTTCTTTCGCAAACGATAATCCATATATTTTTTCTTTTAAGTCAACACCCAGATTCCCACGGCGCCTGCCAGCAAAACAATTCCTATCCCCAGGAAAACAGGGCCTATCAACCGTTCTGCGGCGCTCCTATGGTCCGCAAACCGAAATTCCTCAGGATTCTCAGGATTATAATAAATCGTATACACTTCATCCAAGGGATAGGGACTCGGTTCACCATCGCCGCAGACCACCTGTTTCTGGTCCCCTCCTGTACAATACTCCAAAACAGGCTGATAAGTGTATGTAGGAATGTCACCGGGCCATTTAAGATGCACGGGACTCTTTCTATTATCAATCACCTTCGCGGTAGTCATTACCGTACATACCTTCTCTTTTTTGCGTGTCTGCCACATATACCCGATGCCTAAGAGAGAAAATATCGTTCCACCAGTAAAAGCAGTAAAACCGCACGCTATCCGATCTGAAATCAGAGGAAAAAACGGAAAAACCATGAAAGGAGCTACAAAAAGCACTTCCCATATGAATATCTTTCCCTCCCGCATTCTTTTGGGAAAACTGATAATCCAGGCGGCTAAGATAAGGAAAAACATGAGAAACCAAAGAAGCGCCGGAATCGCGTCTTTGAGCCATTTTGGGTCTTTTCCATAGGCAAGCCCTATCCCTATCATATAGGCGGCTCCCATGACCAAATCCAGGATAACTGCTTTCCACATCAATTTTTTCCTGTATTCAGCAATTCTCTTATTTTTAATCTGGTATTCATTCCATGCCGTCTCCCCCATGGATTCCCGCCGTTTCCGTTCCATCTCCATTTTTCTCTGGTTGCTTCTTATCATTCTTTTATCCTGTCCATATCCCAATACATACTCCATGCAAATGAAAACAAACAGGCAGATCGATATGTTAAGTGAATTAAGAGTCTCCTTCGCCACCCCAAAGGCATAGGCCACTAAGAAAAGCCAAAAGATAAAGATTCCAACTGTCCGCCAATATCTTCCAAAATATTTTTTATTCATCTGCATCTGTCCCCTGATTTTTGTATCCCTCATCGCGCAGAGCGCGCCCATGCGAAGCATTCGGTTACGGTGTGCCCGGATGGGTATGATTTTTCTCATCTATTGGTACATAGAAAGTATCTTTTTTACCTTTTCTTTTAGAACCTCCCTTGCCTGGGCAGGCTCTATGATTTCCACATATTCGCCAAAGGAAAGCAGATAAAGGAATGTCCACTCATTGAGCTGGTAACGGAACGATACTTCCAAGGTGCCGTCATCCAGTTTTCTAATGTACTTTTCCTGAAATTCATCGTAGACTTTATACGCAATTTTTTCAGAAAAGTGTAATTTGAACATCGGTATATTGTATTCTTCTTTATATTCAGGAGTAATGGAAAAATCCTGCGGCAGTTCGCGTTCAAACAACTGGTTTGTCACCTGAAGGTCTCTGATACGGGACATTTTATAAGTACGAATGTCATTTTTATGAAGAGACCAGGCAACAAGATACCAGGCATGAGATTTAAAAACCAGTTTCAGCGGCTCAACCGTCTGAGCGGTTACCGTCAACTCTGTATTAAAATAAGTGAATGTAATCACATACTTATTGATGACTGCCCGCTCTAACGCCGTAATGTTGACCCGTTCCTTTTCAGGGCTGCCCCAATATGAGAAATCAATCTCTAACCATTCCGACTGCATGTTGTGGCTGAACAATCCGGCTACTTTGTTCAGGGTTTTATCAGCATCCGGGTAATTGGATGATTTCAGGATTTGCAGCGCCTGTATCATATTACTTTGCTCTGCCTGGGTGAAGTAGGATTTGTCCAATGAAAAACCTTGCAGCAGTGACAGCCCTCCGCCATATCCTTTTTGTGATGTGATTGGAATGCCCGCAACCGAAAGTATATTGATGTCCCGATAGATCGTGCGCGTGGAGACACCGAGTTCCTCTGCCAGTTGTTTCGCGGTCAGGTTGTCACGGCTTAACAGCAAAAATACAATTTGTATCAGTCTGTCTATCTGCATATCATCCCTCTGCCTGTCTGTCTGCTGCGGCAAGCTGCTTTAATCTGTTCAGACCATCGGAACTGTCCCCCAGCTGTTTTTCAAGTAACGAACAGGGAAATTCCGTACACTCCGCACAATTTTTACCTGCTCGTTCTACACCGCATTTTCTTATTTCACAATCCCCGCACATCTTCTTTGATGTAAATTCAGAATGACAGCCGAAACAAACCATATCCTCTTTTGAGAATTGATAGTCGTCTGTCGAATACTCTTTTGCCAGTCTGATTTGTTCTGCTGCATTTTTGCTGACAGAGGCAGTATAAACAGGACATTCATCGCATTTTAAGCCGCAATACGCTAATTCCACGAAAACATCCCCTCTCCTAAATATTTGTCATGGGGCGCTGCCAGACATCTTTCCATCGCCTTCCAATAGCTGTCGTAGAGATTTTTTTGTGCTGCCCCATAGCTTTCTTTCGTGTCAAACTCCCAATAGAGCATATACTTGACGCTTTTTACAATGCGCGTGATCTTAGGCGGCGGCAGACCTTCTTTAATCTGTGCCATGTCGATATGGTACTCTCTCTTAACGAACCGCAGTAAGAGCAGCCCCTTTTGCTTTTCCAGAAACTCTCTCGCTTCCAGCATCAGCGCCTCGAATTCGTCAACCTTTTGCGGTTTGACTTGATAAATACATAGTTCAGTAAACGGCATAGCTTATTCCTCCTTTGTTTCAGATGAGTTTATCATGAGAAATGCGACAGCAGTATATCGCATTTCTCATGAATTTGAGATCACTCTCTGACATACATTGACCCGCCATTATCAATATACCTCAACCACAGCTTCTTTCTTACCTGCCAATGGAGTCATTGTATCATAGAGTTTGGCTGCGTGATTTTTTAACAAATTCTTTAATTCTTACACTGTCCGGTAAATGAATCATATGATGATATGTCAATGGCAGCAGAATGAGTCCCGTAACGGTATAACTCCCCCAAAGCTTCTTAAGCCATATGGATTTTTTTACCTCCAGCAGACCACCCTCACTGACCAGCCGTGCCAAAGACCCGTCAGAGGGCTTCCGTTTCAGATCACCGGGCGTCAATGCTTTTAACAGTTCGCGGGTCTGACGCCCTACTGCATTCCGGTAATTGATTAACTCCTGCTTTTTTACCTGTTTACTAAAGCCGATGATTTCATCGTCTGTCATGGCATTCCCGGTGTCCTTTACGGAAACGTTCAGCCTTTCCATCCATTCATCACTAAATATCTGCGGCTTTACTGCAATCAGAAGGTTACCCACCAGGTCTTCGATTCTTGCGATATGCCATAAATGCCATGCAATGGTTTCATCTTTCTCCGTGGGCATGACACTGTAGTCATCTTCTTCCAGTCCATCCAATAATTCGTCGCAAAACGTAGGTGTGTCACTGGAAGACACTTCACCTGTATGTGTGATTGCATGTATTTCAAGTGCCAGTTCCATCGCTGACTGAAAGTTTTTGGGGGACTTGATCCGCCTCCGCAATTCATCTAATTTGGAATCGTAATCTTTCTCAATATCGCTCATGGGATACCTCCTGATATATAAAATCAGCTTACTGTCTGAAAAAAATTCTGATTTACCGCTGCCATAAACTCTAATCCGCCCCGGCCTGGAACTGGTCATAAATTTGAACAATATCCATTGCTCTTTACAAAACTTGTGAGCTTTGGTAAGCGGTGAGACGGTAGTTTTGCTGCCGGGAATGCCGAGGATAGGAAGTCCATCGTCCTCGATCCAGACAAATCCCTTTTCAGCCAGCCCGGAGCGCAACAGCGTCTCCCCAATATATGATCCGAACAGAACCGCAACATTCCACAGAGTTTTTGCGCCGTCGTCACTGTCGTACTTGATTTGTTTTTACCATCACTTGGCTATTTCTTAAACAGTTTAGCAGCCATCTTACTCGAATTCATTTTATTTAGGCTTAATGATAATAACATCTTTTAAAGGAAAATAAAAAACCTCTTTCCCCCACGGCGTTATCACACTCAATGATTTTCCATTTATTTCAGAGAACTCAAATGGGCCATTATCCGTTATTTCTATTTCCCATACACTGGTAGGATACACATGAATACTATGTTTATCTAATACTTTTTCCTTAATTTTCAGAATATTGATAATACCAAATTCATAAAATTTATTTCCATCTTTATCCAGTTGTTCTTCATCCTCTGCGCCGGCATACCACCAGCCTGTTCGTAATGCTTGTAACAAACACTCTTCATTATTAAAAAAACAAAAGTCTCCGTTTTCGCCGCATAAATCTCCTGAATCATATAAAAGCTCTAAAGAACACTCTTCAATTTTAAATAACATAAATGTCTCTGAACTTTGCCCAGAATAGTACGAAAACACCAAAAATTGTTTAGATGGTGAAAGTAATAGCCCACCACCACCATAACCACAAGAAGGATATGGAACCGGATAAATACAGGAATTTTGCCCGCAACTAATTATTGATAAAGAAATAGCCCCATCATCATTTAATACAATTTCTTTTTTATTAGTTAAAACAACCATTTTAGGCATATTGCATATTTGCATTATATGACCTCCATTTTTTATTTAAGATGCGCAAAACAAATTCAAATTTTGTTCCGTTGGTCAAGCTGGAATTTATCAATCATACTTTTCAATGTTTATCGTTGCAATCGCTGATTGATTAGGTTCTCCTGTTTTCAAGTCTTGTGGAGCGGGAACTAACACCATAAAACCGTCCTTCCCATATCGTTTTTCATAACCCTGTGCATATCATAATACCTGATGGGAAGAAAATTGATACAAAAGCATTTTTCTCTTTGAATATTTGCATAGGTATGCCTGCTGTCGTTTCAAAATGTGAAAATAATTCAAATTCCTCTGGGTATGAGGGTTTGTAATACTGTGGAAATGCTTTCCCTATTTCTATTTTCACTAGAACACCGCCTCCCTAAATCATTGTATCGTCTCGCAAAACCTCAGCCAAATTTATTTTACGTATCTTTCTCCAGCCAAGATAATATGCTAATGCTACGGTTCCCCAAATAGCAAGCAGAAAAACGCCAATCGAAATAAGTGGAGCTTCAGCAATAAAAACACTCACTTCCAGATAACTCCTCCGCAGCATAGCGCCCACCACAAGAACGGCCAGCGGAATTGTAAACAATACCGGACGTCCGGCAATGACCAATGCCTCAATACAGAACATTTTCCTGATTTCCTGCGGTGTCATTCCCACAGACATATATCTGGCAAATTCCCTCTTTCTCTGACGTACAAATCCAAGTGTATTGGAAAACACGTTACCGATCCCAATGATTGCAAGCAAAACACAGAAGCCGCTGAAAATAGCCATCATTCCCTGAATCATCCGATCATTTGTCTCCAGTTTCTGAATGCGGTTCTCACTCTCCACCGCATATGTTTCCCCTATCGTCTGAGTAATTGCTGTCTGTAGTTCATTTAATTCCTCTAAGGTTTCATTTTTGTTACCAAGAACACAAATGGAAATATCGTCTTCACATCCTGCAATTTTTTCCTTTATTTCCTTCCACAGAGATGCCGGCACAAAATGAACCAACTCATAATAATCGGATTTCCCGTACTCCTCCCTTAAAGCAGGCACTTCCTCTGTATACGCTAAAACAGGGAGTTCCACCATCATTTCTTCCTTTTCGGACTGTTTTATTATACTGGTATCTTTTTCTCCCTTTATATATTGCATATACTCCGGATGCCTGAAATCCGGATTTGTCATATCCAGGATCTGATTTCTGATAACTGCCCCATCAAGCCGTGGAGTAATACCAATCTGTTCACAGTATAACTGAAAACTTGCATCATCCAATATGATAAGCGGGGCGTTCACCATCCAACCATCCTCTGTCTGTACAGCGTAATGATTAGAAGCATTGGAAAAACCGCCAAGGTTTTTCATCTCTTCACTTAATTCAGCTTCTGTAATCATTCGTTTCGCTGCCGCTTTTTGATATGCAATGGCACTTTTTACACTGGAAAGGCCTTGTATTTCCTTTATTTTCTCAAAAGAATCCACATCTGTATCTTTGACTGTCACCATCACGTCCCATACATTCTGATAACGCTCAAAATATGTTTCCCTTGTACTAATTTTCGACATCGAAAAAAAACTCTGCATGATTGTAAATGCCATGAAAGAAAGTATCAAACTAAGGGATGCTGTTCGCAGAGCTTTCCGCTGCGATTTCAATGCCTGTCCAGCCAGTTCTCCTTCCATTCCAAACAAAAGAGTGAGAAACGGCGATTTTTTCTTGCACTTCAGCTGCAATTCACCTGTGTTTTTAATCGCCTCCAGCGGTGTCAGCTTACTTAATTTTCGGGCAGGCAGCCATGCAGAAATCCATATGGTCAGAACCGTTACGAGCAAGGTAATAAAAAGCACATATGGATGATAGCCGAAAACCGCCTCATGTCTGCCTTCTATACTGCTTCCCAACAGCCTGTTTATAAAATCAAGCAGCCCCCTGCTAATAACGATACCCAATATATTTCCTGTCATAACTGGTATGGCACACAGAACAAATGCTTCCTGTAAAAGGCATGACCGCATTTGCTTTGGAGTAGCTCCAATGCTGGATAAAATACCAAACTGGTAAATTCTTGCATTCATAGATACAGCAAAGGAATTATGTATAATAACAATCAGCGAAACGGATGCCATTATCGTTATTAACAGGAACAGAGGAAACAGTAGCCTTGGCGCCGTATCTTGCGGATCACGTATGAAATACATGGCCAGGAGCTCATGATTATAAATGACCGTTTCCGGTTTTTCTCCCATCAATGTGATAATTCGGGACGTATCTTCAAACGCCTTCCTCATATCATTAAAATAAATGTCTATGGTCATTTCCTGGCTTCTGGTTTCTTTCTCATTTACCACTGCATCCTTTACGTTTCCAAACGTTTTTATAGTTTCCACATCTTCCTTATCAAATGCTCCTGTAATCCGGCTTTGCCAGCTGCCTTCCTCCAGTTCAATTCTTTCAACCTCGTATTTCCATGTATTATAAAATAACCCGCATAATAATGACAAAAGCAGTGCTGAAATAAATGCAGCAATCATAATGGTAATGCTGGACGAATGATTATTTTTAATATAGCCGGATGAATAATCTCTCCACATATTCATTACCTCCGACATTCATCACTTTTGATGGCGCCGTCTACTATGGTTATGATACGGTCTGCCTCTAAAGCTACCTTTTCATCATGAGTGATCAGCAAAATCGTCTGCCCCAGATTCCGATTGGAGAGCTTTAACATATCAATCAGTTCTTTGGTATTTTTTTGATCCAGATTCCCTGTCGGCTCGTCTGCCAAAAGCAGTGCAGGACGGTAAATCAAAGAACGGGCAATCGCCACTCGTTGCTGCTGTCCACCAGACAACTGATTCGGTAAAAACTCAAGCTTATCAGAAATCCCAAGAGAATGAACTACTTTTTCAAAATAGTCTTTGTTGGGTTTCTTCTTATCAAGTGCAAGCGGCATAAGAATATTTTTCCGTACAGTAAGCGTGGGAATCAGGTTATAAAACTGGTACACCAAGCCTACCTTTCTTCTTCTGAAAATTGCAGCCTGCGTCTGATTCAGCCTGGAAAGATCCGTACCGTCTATTATAACTTTTCCATTTGTAGGTTTTTCAACGCTTCCTAAAATATGCAGCAGCGTAGATTTTCCTGAACCGGATGCTCCAACAATAGCCACAAATTCCCCCTTACTGATTGTCAGGTCAATTCCATCCAATGCGGTCACTTGATTATTGCCAAAGCCATATACCTTGCGAACTTTTTCGCACACTAAAATGTCCATTTCGTTGTTTCCTCCTATGGGGCTTTTGAAGTTCCCTATTATTATAGCAAACGAAAATTACAACTCAGTGACAGTAAAAGCGAATTTCAAAGCAAGCACCACCGTCTGGCATATTTTTAGCATGTATCGTTCCGTTTTGTCTCTCAATAATCTCTTTTGCCAGTGCCAGCCCTATGCCGATTCCTCCGGCACAGGCATTTTCCCCCCGGTAAAACCGTTCAAAAAGGTGTGGAATATCCTCTTTGGCAAATCCATCTCCTTCATCCCAAATCAAGATTTCCGTATATAATGGATTCTGTCCATATGTACAATGTATGAGACCTCCCCGGTTATGTTCCATACAGTTTTTCATCAAATTTATAACTGCCTCCATCGTCCACTCCAAATCGGCTGTGATCGCCATTTCTCCCAGCTCCGGAATGTCAATCGATGTCCCGGATTCCATAAACAATTCCTGTAAATTATCGGCGGCAAGAACAAGTACCGTCAGAACATCTATTTCTGCTTTTTGAAGAACCAGTGTACCTGCATCAAACCGGGATAAAACAAGCAAACCTTCCTCTAAACGGGTTAGTCTTAAAAGCTGCTTTTGTATTTTTTCTGACTGTTCTCGTTCATTTCCATTTCGCATGGTCTGCAAAGACAGAGAAATTGCAGTGATTGGCGTCTTTATCTGGTGTGCAATATTGTATAAATTTTCAGCAAAATCATTTCTCACCTGAACCGCTTTATCTTTTGTTTGATATAAGAATGTTACCGTCTTGTAAATTTCATCTTCCAGTTTAGAAAAATCATCCTCCCCAGAGGCCGATAGAATCTCCGCTTTTCCTATATTAACCTGTTCCAGATAATTGGCTAATGCACGAATACGCAAATTTTCCCTTCTATTCCGGTATAAAAAAGTAATAACAAACAGAATAATACCTGCCAGAAATCCCATGGCCGCAAAACACAGATTTTGCACAAAAGAAAAATCAGAAAAGTCAGCTACGCAATATCCCCATTCAGACAAAACATTACGTCCCCATACACCATTAACAGTTCCGCTTGTATATTCTTTCAATGCTCTAAAGATTATTTTCTCTGCTTCCGGTTCCTGCTGAAGCATTACACCGCATATTTCATTTAATGAATCAAATTGAAGCCGGCTGTAATAACGGGAAGTCAGCATCACAGCAATTGCAGAAGCAATCAGACTGACAGACATAACAAACCCTATCGTTGTCAAAACATTCTTCCGCCCGCTCATATCGTGTCCTCCATGCGGTATCCAATACTCCTGACCGTTTTCAGACAAGAGGGCTGATGTAGTTTATCCCGTAAGCGCTTCATGGTCACCGTGAGTGTGTTGTTATTCACATAATTTCCATTCACATCCCATACCTGCTGCAAAATTTTTTCCCGGGTAACCGTTTTTCCCTTATTCTGCATCAAGTACAAGAGCAGTTGATACTCCGCTGCACTTACATTTATTTCTTCTGAACAGTAAGAAACCACCTGCCGGTTCTGGTCTATTCTGATTCCGTCACAAGAAAGATACTGCTCTGCAACATTACCGCTTCTGCGAAGCAACGCCAATATCCTTGAGTATAATACTTCTAAATCAAATGGTTTTACCACATAGTCGTCCGCACCGCTTTGAAACCCTGTAACAATATCGCAGGAGTCCCCCCTTGCAGTAATAAAAATAATCGGAAGCTCTCTCCAGTTTCTTCGTATCCACTGACACAGGTTATCTCCCCGTCCATCCGGCATATTCCAGTCTACTAAAACAATGGCAGGAATATCGTCTCGCAGCGCCTGCTGTGCGTCTGCAATTCTTTCCATAATTCTCACCTTGCATCCCCGCTGCTCAAGATAGTCTTTTACTGCCTGTGCAATATTTTCATCATCCTCAATATAATAAACTTCTATCATTTTTTTGTACCTCCGCTATCTCCATCATCTACCTCCCCCTCCTTAGTATGCCCAAACTGGGATTGTAGCATTGGAGGTTATTCTCATTTGGCGTGCTTTCACAAAAACACCCGGGTGCACCTCATCAAACAATTCGTTTTCAATTTCTTATCCCTGCCTCCCGGCGTATGTTATTTTTTCCATATCGGCTTATCCTATTTTATCACATGCATGGAAATGATTATCAGGGCTGTCATGAAACAATACTGATTATGTAACGAAAAGAACGCTCACAAAAAACACAGGGCTGCAAAATCGTAACAATAGCCCATTCTACCTCTCATTGATTTTTAAATAACGCATATACGCTTCTACGAATTCCGCATATTTCGTCGTGGATAAAATTACACGCTTCCCATTAATCAGTGTGATCGTAGCCCTGTCATAGCTTTGGACTTTTCCAAGGTTCACCAGGTATCCCCTGTGGCAGCGATAGAAAGAGTCCCAAAACAAGTTTTCCAGCTTCGCCATCGTCGAATACACTTCAAATTGCTCATGCTGCAGATTGATAATGGCTTTTCGCAGATTACTCTCCACAAAGTAAATATCCCTGGAGCGTACACCGGTCGGATCCTGATTGTTAGAGAAAACCGATCGGCGCAGAAGTGCCTTTATCCGAGCTTTACATACTTTAAGGTCATAGGGGGTCTGCGTCAGTTTCCGGGGACAGAACCAATATTGGGGTTAAACAGGCTTTTCATAACAAGGATAGAGGACGCATGACATCAGTGCTCATGTTGTATCCCATGGTCAACGGACAGCGTGTAATATACCCTTGTCAAACCGTCTTGCAGGGAGTATTTCAATTTTTTACAGCTCGTGAGATCGGAACTGATCATCAATATTTGTTGTTGCATATCGTCCCCCCTTTCCCAGAAGAAATAGAGCAGCAGATAATCCGTTCTCCCCGTTACTGTAATTAAATTCCCACAGCTGCCATCTCTGCAAGAATCTTTTCTGTTCTTGTTTCCATATTCCTTCTGCCGGACTTTTGCAGCGAAAGTTCGGAGACGATAGTTCCATCCTTCATGAATAAGACTCTGTCGGCACAGGCAGCGATCTTGGCGTCATGAGTCACAATCAGAATTGCAGTACCTTCCCCATTGATATTCGTCAGCAATCCCATGATTGCCTCCGCTGATTTTGAGTTCAGTGCGCCGGTGGGTTCGTCGGCAAAAAGAATCTCCGGTGAGTTCATCAGGGCGCGGCAGATACCCGCCCGCTGCAGCTGTCCGCCTGAAACCTCCGTTATCTCCCTGTTTTCCAATCCGCCGATGCCCGTCTTTTTCATCATGGACTTGGCTTTTTGTGTGAGTTTCGCCATATTCTTCTTACCGTCCTGAGCGGCGGGGAGAATGATGTTGTCCAAAAGGTCCAGATTTTTGAGCATGGTTGGCTGTTGGAAAATAAACCCCATCCTTGTCCGGCGTACATCCGCCCGTTCATTTTCGGGGAGTTTTGACAGTTCGGTATCTCCGAACATCACAGAACCGCTTGTGATGCTGTCCATTCCGGAAAGAGCGAACAGCAGCGTGGATTTCCCTGAGCCGGACGGCCCCATGACTGCCACAAACCCGCCCTTTTCTATTTCCATGTTCACTCCGTCCAGCACCCTCACCTGTTTATCACCAGTACCAAACGTTTTTACGATATTTCTGCCTGTAATGATTCGAGCCACGGCTTATACCTCCTTAATGTGTTCGGAAATTTTGAGTTTACGAATATCTGATATACCCAGTAACGTGGCTGCGTATACGCATACCGCAATGAGAAGCGGCGCAGACAGATATGCGTAAAACGGATTGACAACAAAGTGGAAGGTTGTGGCCCCAAGAGTAGAAATCAGAGCCATACCAAACAGTTCGCCCAATGTGTTTGCTAAAATCACCCCGATGGTTACGCCGAGTACTGCCACAATGATGGAACGCGCCACATACTGCCGGCGGATTTCCTTGTCAGAAAAACCGAGAGATTTTAAAACGGCAATTGCGTACCGGTCTTTCGTCACAATCATCTTCATAAACAGTAAGGTGATCAGTACCGTAAGCAGAACTGCGGCGGCGATGGAAGCGAAAGCCGCTTTCTGTATGGCAGCCAGGGTGCCGCCAAAGGTCTGGCGCACATACTCGTCGGAAACCGCTATTGTGGCAAAGGAAAACCTCGACTGATACCGCGCCGCTGTCTGTGACGCCGTCCTCCTGTCTCTGAGTTCTATGGGTATGACCACCCGCACGAAGTCCGCGCCTTTTGCCTGAAACGCGGCCTTTGCCGTTTTTCCCGCATTGGTGATGTCGGAATAAATTCCACATACCGTCATACGCCTTTCTTCGCCTTCCACAACCAACGTCAGTTCCTCTCCCACCGTTTTCCCAAGCTCATCTGCGTTCAGGGAGGAAAGAGCGATTTCCGTTTCGGTGACAGGCGGGCCTCCCCGCGCATACATGACAGGGAAGGCGGTATGGTCGCCCAATTCCACCCGCAGACGTTCCATCCGTCCATCCTCTGCGGGCATATTAAACACCATGTCGGAGAGTACCGTATATCTGGCGACGTTTTCATCCGCCGCAAGGGCGTCAATCATGTCCGCCGCTGCCTGCCTCAAATCATCTGCCTGCGTCTGCGTCAAATGCACGGAAATGTCGCTTTCCCCAACGCCCAGATAGGTCATAAAACTTCTCGCTGAAATGGTATTATAAATATTCTGCGGTACAATGAAAAGGAATGATGCGATAACCAGCACGGTGAACATGGTGGCATAAAGTTTTTTGCGGCACAGCACGTCCTTGACAGCTAAAAACACATTCGGTGATAAAATCTTGTTTTGGCTGAAACGAAAGCCCCGCGCCGCACTTGATTCTTCCTGCGGCGCACCGAAGCGCACCGCCTCAGCCGCGGAGATTTTACCAAACCGATGTAAGATGGTTTTCACATACGCCATAACTGCAAGAAAGATCGTCACAGCGCCGAGCGCGCCGATAAACGGTGCAGCCGCGCCTTTGCCGCTTCCTCCCATATAAAGCCGTATATTTTCCATAAGGGGGCCGCTTAAGGGAAAGGAAAGCAGAAATCCCAAAGCACAGGCAGTCCCCGCAATGGCGCCGTACTTTGCGGCATAAAGATTGGCGATCTGCGACCCCCTCATTCCCACCGCTTTCAATACGCCGATTTCCCTGTAATCCTCCTCAATCTTTGCAAGCAAGGTGAAACGAATACAGAGGAAAGCCACCACAATCACAAGGATACTGATTAGCACCAGCACCGCAATCATCAGCCCATCTGTCATCGAGTTGGCCATCATAAGCAGCGGGCGGCTTATGACCGGAGGACCGTTGGATGGAAGCCTTTGCGCAAAATAATCCGACTGGAAGGCGGAGAAAGCGGAACGGTCTTTCAGGCGGAACTCAATCAGGTATTCCATACTGCCAAAGCGTTCCAGGCGCGCAAAATCATTCCCGCTCACAAGGAACCGCTTGGAACCGACAAGGTCGGCATTCATCTGTGAATCCCGCAAAAAACCGGCCACAGTAAACGATACTCCGTGTACGTTCAGTGTGTCGCCTGATTTTGCAGCGCCGTTCTTCTTGTAACAGAGGGGAACGTATACTTCACCATCGGCGGGATGAATGATTTCACCGTTTAAATCCAGCAGGAAATCAAACGCTTCATTCTGCATGGAAAAACCATTATCCTGTATACTTCCCTCAAGTGATCTGCCCCCGATCAACAGTTCCGAAGCGTCCATATTCAGGAATTTCGCCAGTTGGTACGCCTCCACATTGCCCTGCGTATCCGCGAAGTGTTGGAGCCGCTGCCCGTCAACTTCACCGGAGTGCATCTGCATAAAATCAATCGCCCTTGTTTCCTCCATCAGATAGCCAACCGCGCTGTACAGATTGACACCCAGCATGGCCGCAGCCGATGTCAGGGCCGCCGCAGCCGCGATAAAGGCCGCGATTGTAACTGCAATCAGCTTCCCTTTTCGTATGTCGTTTAGAATCAGTTTGCCATACATTGTGCAGTCTCCTTCTCCCTTGTCTGTTCCGACTTCCATTTACCGTTCTTCCTCACATTGGAACATCCGCTGCGTCAAGCCCCCCAGAAGCAGGGTCACAATCCCGACAAAAATTGTTGGTATAAATATCTGTGCCCCCCATGCTTCAAAGATAACGCCATATAGAATCTGCCCCAGCGGCGCGGCGCACTGAGCGACTGCTGTTATGATTGCCATGACTTTTCCAAGATTTTCGTTCGGTGTTACTTTTTGTACCTTCGTAATGATGAAAATGGAAATAATCGTCATACTTGCCGCAATAGGGACAGCGCCCAGCATAAACAGAATAAATGAGAGGTAATACCCCATCCCAAGCATAAACGGCATTAAGGATATTGCCATGAGCATCAGCAGCAGTGCGGAAGCAAAAAGCCAGCGGTGTAATGTTTTCAATTTCATTTTTGGGGCAAGCAGTCCAATGGATAATGCGCCCAGTATGGTGGCGGCGTTAATCACTCCCATTCCAACCCCATACAAAGTTTCTCCGCTTTGCAGCGTTACGCGCAGGACAATCGGAGCCCCTACCAGGAAATATGGACTCAGCACCAGATTCAGCAGGACGGCAATGATGCTGACCTTGCGTATAAACTTCTGTCTCATGACGTATATAAAACCGTCTTTCAGATCCCTTGTGATCGTCGGCACGATGCGTCCGTTCCATTGCCTTTTCTCAAACGGTATCTTTATGAAAATTTCCATAACAGCCGACAGGAAGAATGAAATGCAGCTAATTATGATAATGATATTAAGTCCCATGATGCCGTACAGGATTCCCCCCAGGACCGGGGCGGCCACAGCAGACAATGCCTGGACCGCCTGAACAAGGCCATTTGCTCCCTCCAGTCTGTTATTCTCCACCAATAGAGGGATGCTTGCTGTAACAGCGGGGGTGTACAAGGCGCTGACAACAGACAGAAGCACCATCGTAACTCCGATGGCAGGGATAGAAATGTTCCCCACATTCATAAGTAGAATCAGGCACAATACAATGGCACTGCTGGTAAAATCAAATAGTACCATCAGGTTGCGGCGGTTGAATCTGTCAGCAACGGCTCCGCCCAGCGGGGCAAGCAAAAGCGGTATATTGGATATGGCAAACATGGTTGCGAATAAAGCTTCGCTGCCTGTTGTATCTAAAACATACAGGGAAAGCGCAAACCGCAGCAGCGCCGACCCCAGAATTGAAATAATCTGGCCAAACACCATCAATTTGAAGTTTTTGGGTGAGGGTGTATCACTTTTTTTCTCTGGCATTCTGAATCCTCCCATATAGACTGACCGTTAGTTTATATTTAATTTAAAAATTAGCACGATACAAACGAATGATGGTATCATGCAAATTTTTTCTTAAGTTCATCAAAATACCCAGCCGGGACGCCAAGTGTTTTTTCCATCATTTCAAGGAGGGCCGCCGCATACCGGGTGCGTTCTTCTTCACTCCACTGAAAGATACCTTCATCGAAAATCACTTGCCCTGCCGTCAGAAATAAAGTAAACGATTCCAGCAGATAATCCGTGGAAATTGCCGTCTGGCCGTCATCTTCCCTGAATACCTGCGCCATGACAGGCGCAAGGCGCTTTATGCTGAGCGCTAAACATTTTTGGTGCATTTCTGCGTTCCGGACTTCATGAAATTGGCGGGTCATATTTTCCTTGTCCTTTATCATTTCCTCGGATTGACCCTTTTCCGTCAAGATGGCAAATATCTTCTGAGGCGGAGTCATGCTGGGATCTGCCGCAACTTTTTCAGCGTGATCTACCATATCGTCAACCATGCGCTGAATGATCGCATCCATCACTTCTTCTTTCGATTTAAAATAGTAATAGAATACACCTTTCGACAATCCGTGTACATTCAAAATATCAGTAACCGTTGTTTTGGCATACCCTTTTTCGACAAACAGCTTTTGTGCCGCGTCTAATAACTCACTTTTTCTTACTTCTGGCTCTTTATGTCTGCGCATCATCAATTCACCACCTTTTAGACCGCCGGTCAGTTTCATTAACCATAACATGAGGTGATGCCAAAGTCAAGAAGAATATTTTCTTGAGAACAATCTTGAGAACAATACTATTATCTTGAGAACAATATGTACGTTGCAATTTTTTCTTCCATGCAGACTTATGTTATTTTATCACATACATGGAGAGGATAAATAACATAGGGCTGCAGAATCATAACAGCAGTCCTTTCTATCCTTCGTTGATTTTTAAATAACGCATATAGGCGTCTACAAATTCCGCATATTTCGTCTTAGATAAAATCAATTGGTTCCCATTAATCAGTTTTATCGTTTCCCTGTCATAGCTTTGGATTTTCCCAAGATTCACTAAGTATCCCCTGTGGCAGCGGAAGAAAGAGTCCCCAAACAGTTCTTCCAGTTCCGCCATAGTAGAATAAACCTCAAAGTGCTCATGCTCCAGATTGATAATGGCCTTTCGCAGATTACTCTCCACAAAGTAAATATCTCTGGGATAAATATGTAAATGGAGGGTTTTCGTGTGGAAAAAGACAGCTTCCTCTTTTTCCTTTTTGGCATACCTTAAAGCCGCACGTTTCAGAACCCTCTCAAACTTCTCTTCGTCCAGAGGTTTTAATAAATAATGGAATGGAAATAAATCCAGCGCTTCAAACACATATTCATCATAAGCTGTAATAAAAATCACCGACGGCGGGTTTGGCGATTTTTTTGAAATCCTGCTTTGGAGCCGCTTGATTACGTTTAAACCATCCATACCCTCCATACGCACATCCATCAAAATGATTTCAAAACTTCCGGCACTGCTTAAAAACTCCCCGCCGCTTCGATACTCTGCGATGGCAGCCCCAGGCAGGATTTTCCTGCACAAGGCCGAGAGGTAGTCCAGCATATGAGGATCGTCGTCACAAATACCAATCCGCAGCATAATCCTTCTCCTAATCCCATTCATTAAATTGTTGTAATTTTACCATAATTCTAATCCCGATTCAAAGAGAATGTCATGAAACACATATGGTAATGTAATGAAATGGCAGCAAGACATACCAATAACTGTGATATATTTATTATGTTAAAAAGGAGGAATGTAAAATGCTGACATAGATTGAACAAATACCATTTATGGGTATTTTTATTATCACGTTAACTGTTTGGGGAGTCTGGATGCGGCTCTATCACTGCACAAAAAGAGAATACCCAAACATCACTTTTTACAAGGAACGTGTTAAGAAAACAATGGCAGAGGAAAACTGGACCAGGTTTTAAAATACGGCGGGTTACCGGGATGTCAGCCGTCATGTGGAAGATATGATTCGTCTGCAGGTGAAAGAGACTGCGAAAAAAATCAACGGATTCATTACAAAGAAACAATAAGGAAAAAGGAGAGAGCATCCATGTATCTGATTTTATTTTTTTGTGTTCCGCTCATTTTAGCGCTTGTGCTCATTAAACTCACGGAAAAGAAAACGCAGAGGAAACATGGGAGGCTTCTGCAATCAATCATAGAAGGCTCCGAGAGCGCGGTTCCGGAAACAGCGGGCTTTGAAATTGTGATGGCGCAGGGGGCCAAGGACGCAGTATCTACGGTGAAAGGCTATGACCGGATCCAGACCGGATACTCTTCCATGCCCAACTTTATCGTCCGCTACCGGGAAAACGAGATGTATATTATGGCCGTTCCCTGCCCGTCCATTACAAAGATGGAAGTTGATCCGGATTTTATTTTACATATCACAGCCGGCATGTTGGAGGCAGTAAAATTCGGGCCCATGGGCAAAGTGGCTTTTTACTTTAAGGACAGCAACTTATTTTTCGCAATGACGGTAACTGATTTCGCTATCCCTCTTGCAACGCAGCCCGCAGAGCATAAGAACTTCAAGCCATATATCAAAGAGTTTGCCAGAAGAGTGAACGGGAACGAACAGGTATCAGACGTTTAAAACAGAATGCCCGGAGGATTGTTGGAACATGAAAATTCTGATTGTAGAGGACGACGAGATGATTGCGGATATCCTGTCACGGGGACTTCACCGGGCGGGGTATCCCTGCGAATGCGTCTATGATGGAGCCGAAGCCGCCGGGCTTCTGGATGAAAACCGGTATGACTTAATTCTTCTCGATATTATGCTGCCTGGGGCAGACGGATACGAACTGATGGAGTATATAAAGGATTTCGGAATCCCCGTCATTTTTATTACGGCAAAAACCCGTTTGGAAGACAAGGTAAAGGGCTTTCAACTGGGGGCGGATGATTATATCACCAAACCCTTCGAACTGGCAGAGCTGACCGCCCGTGTGGAAGCTGTTTTAAGACGGTATTACAAAATACAGGATACGATATCTGCGGCGGGGATTGAAGTGGATACGCTGTCCAGAACAGTCCGAAAAGACGGACAGACGGTGGAGCTCACCGCAAAGGAGTATGAGCTGCTGCTGTTATTTCTCAGGAACCGGAATATTGCCCTATACAGGGAGCGTATTTACGAGGATGTATGGGGAGGCGAATTTGACCCGGACAGCCGGACCGTGGATATTCATGTTGCGCGCCTGAAACGCAAGATGGGGATTGAGGATTTCATTGTAACGGTAAGAGGGGTTGGCTACAGACTGGAGGTGCCTGGTACGTGAAACTATGGCAAAAATTCTGTCTGTGGCCGCTCCTTTTTTTCCTCTTTATATTCATGGGAACCGGCATCCTGTTCATTGAAAAAAATACAAATGAGCTGTTCCAAATGAATCTAACGCAGTTAATGGAAGAACAGAAACGCATCGCAGAGGGACTGGACTGGTACGTTTATATCAGCAGTATCCGTGATTCCAGACGGGGAATCGGGAAAGCCAATGGATATATGAGGGAATATATGGAAAATCGTTCCGGAATCCAGGGAGTCTGTTACCAGCTTACAGAATACGAAAAGGAAACGAAACCAATATACAGCAACCTGGATTTGGAACTCCCCGTGATGGAACGGCAGAAGGTGACTTATGCTCCCCAATATAAGGTCTTAAAGCATGGCGAAAAAAGATTTCTCCGCCTGACCAGCCTGTTTTCCTCTCAGAACCGCTCTTACGCAAGTACCCTTTTCATGGATATCACGGCATTGGCCACAAACCGCCGCCAACAGTACCAGCGCTTTTTCAATCTTTTTATCATATCAAGTTTTGTACTGTCAGCCGGTATGTATGGTATTTCGAGACATTTAACAAAGTCCATACGCCTTCTTACCGATTCCATCAAAAAAATGGAAAACGGCAATTTTACAGAGCACGTCGAAGTGCGAGGAAAGGACGAAATCAGCGAATTGTCTCTGCGCTATAACGAAATGGCCCAGACGATTGAAGATAAGATATCCGCTTTAGAAAAGACGGCCAGGGAGCAGCGGCGTTTTATCGATAACTTCTCCCATGAGCTTCGGACGCCCCTTACGGCCGTCGTGGGCTATGCGGATTTGCTGCGCTCTTCGGAGCATGGCGGGGAGGAGGCCCGGGAACTGGGGGAGCGGATTTTCAGCCAGGGAAAGCGGATTGAAAAATTATCGGAAATGATGCTTCAGCTGGTATTTCTGGAACACCATGACGTCCGGCTGGTTCCCTGCGACTTAAGGGAGGTGGTGACAGAGGCCGGAGCCGCTCTGCTGCCGTCTCTCCGGCGGGCGGGGATGGAGCTGATTGTCCATACGCCGGATGAGCCGGTCTATGTGGCAGCAGAAAAAGAGCTTCTGCTCAGTCTGATCGGAAATCTGGTGGACAATGCAAGAAAGGCTTCCGCGGCCGGCGATCCCATCCGGATATCCGTGTGGAGGGAGGAGGACTCCGTGATGATGGAGGTTGCGGACCAGGGGAAAGGGATCCCGGAGGAAGAACAGTCCAGGGTCTTTGAGACTTTTTATATGGTAGATAAGGTACGTGGAAGAAAGAATGACGGGGTGGGGCTGGGGCTCTCCATCTGTGCGGATATTGTAAAAATCCACCATGCAAGAATAGAATTGGCGAGCAGAGAGCATGTGGGAACCCGGATCAAGATCATTTTCCCGTGTTACAAACATGAAACAATTCCCGGTTAGAATAGCCGCATACCAGAAAATGGTGAAAAAAATAAAAAGGAGTTTGATTATGAGAAGACAGAAAAACTGGAAAAAGAGCACGGGAATGATTTGTGCGGGAATCCTTGCACTCAGCATGACGGGCTGCGGGATCTCTTCCTCCCGGGAGGCGGAGACGAAGCCGTCGGCTGCCGTTATGAAAACCACCACTGCTGCAAAGCAGCAGTCCGGAGAAGCAGACGAAGACCCGGCCGGGATGAATCAGGCCGTGGAAGATCCTGCTCAGGCGGAGCAGGCTAAGTCTGATGATACTTACATCTCCCTGGCAAAAGAAGCTTTAAACCGGTACTTTGATGTCAATATGACTGATACGGCCGGATATACGGTCAGCGTGCAGCACATGGAAGCATTGCCGGAATTCGATGTGGAGCAGCAGACAGCCGTGACATTCCTTCCGGATGAGCTTAACCTGGGGGGCGTCTCTGAGGATGCCGTGATTGACATGGAAAACATCGACACAAAGCCCATGTACGACGTAACCTTCACGGAAGAGGGCACCGTGAATGGCATACACTTAAGCTATACGGATTGGGCAAACGAAAAGAAGCCGGTCACCGCCGAAGCGGCAAAGGAATTGGCGAAGGAATTCGTGATTTCCCACGGCCTGGCTGAGGAGGGCAGCCTCACCATCCTGGGCAGTGCCGCTGCCTCGTCCGATACCATTGCGGTCGTAATCCAGCACAAAGAGGGGCGCGCCCTGCTGCTCGGAGTGGACTCCCTGGCGGGAAGGGTGAGGTTTTTTGAGGATACGCTTGAAAAATCTGCCGTTAAGTCAATCACGCCGCTGGAAGAGGGCAAAGGGTTGGGCTGATGGGTCAAAACCCGAAAGAGAAAAGGAGTCCCTGACAGGGGCAGAATGCCACGGCCGAATGGGTCTGTGGCATTTCTGCCTGAAAAACCGTGTTAGTCTGCCACATTTTCCTGCACTTCTCTGCTGTCTGTAAATTCACTTTTTTGCGGTAAAATTACAGTTCTGTAAGCTCTTCATTGCGGCTGTTATCATCAAACAGAAACGGAGTAACTTTCAGATAATCCGCCAGTAAATTCTATCAGAGCCATAATGATGCTTTCCTTTCTAACCGCAGCCTGATTTCTTCCGGAATCAGCCCCTCTGTTTTTGTCCCTTTACAATAAATGCCCAACTTTAACACCTTTGACCGATCCATGCTAATAACTCCCTTATTATAGCTGATATGAAGCAATCCGATTTCCCCATTGGTATCCGCAGCCGCCAATATTGCATCCCCGCAAAATGCCAAATGGGATAATCCACAACCAGTCCCCCTCCCCCTTGCCACAAGCTCACTCTTATTATGACCGCATTGGTATACAAAGATTTCTCCGGTATCTTGTCCCAACGCAGCCAACAAATTTCCTTCGTTTTCATGCACGGCCAATGAGTTAATTTCTCCACCCTTACTGAGAGCGATCCTTCCTTCCGGCTGCTTCCGGACGACTGAATATAGCTCTATCGATGCGTCACCATCATAAATAAAAGCAAACTGATTTTTTACTAAGATCCCCTTACCATTTTTCTTTATATGCCATTGATGTTCTATTGAAAAATCGTGTGTATTCACCAGCAATATGCAATCTCCGGCGATTTTACTCTCCCTTATCAGGATTCTCTCTTCATATACAGAAAGGATGCTGTAATTCTGATTTTTTAAATATCTCATATAGGTATTTATTTCATTTTTCTGTTTCCCTAACAGTTCTAAGACTTGATTATCTTGTGCAAACAGATCGGTTCCGTTACCAAAAACAGGGTCGAAAAGGTCCGAACGTATTACCGTACAGGATGTTTCTTCTAAATAATTGATATCCCATTGGCGAAGGCTGCCATCCTTATATAAACTGAGCAGTCCTTGTCCGTCAAACTTAAGTGCTGTGATTTTATTCGTTTCCCCCAGTCGTGCACCGCTCATATCGCAGTAAGAACAATCGCATCCATCTAAAATCACATTATTTAGATTGGCATTTAAGAATTTTGTTTTTCTAAAGTTCTGCTCTGAAAGGTTGGCGCCCGGTATATTGAGCCCACTAAGGTTTTTTCCGTTCCACTCAGCTGTCGGAATCGTTTTATTTACATAATATAATATTTGCATTATGGTCGCTGCCAAAGACATACGAGAATGATAACCATCACTTTCTGAATCCATATTAGCAAGAGCAGCTAAATTAGCAATTCGATCATTCATTTTTTCCGGTTCGCTTTTTATCTGCTCAGCAAAAAAGCTTAATATTTCATAATTATAATCATTTTCTGTCAAAAGATCTCTTAACCCGTCTAAATCCTTATCCATTACTTCAACTAAATGAACCGCAACGAAGTATTCCTGGAACGAACGGTGTGAAAATGTCACTTTCTCATTTTCCCCATATTTCAGCAGTGTTCTCATTGAAAACCGGTTATTCGCATCTTCCCTGGCGATTGGGTCCGACTCACTTTCCAGCCATAATATTTCAGTCAAAGACTTTCCCAAATGCGTTTCAAGTTCGTCTTTCAGTAATTCCTCTTTTCCTTGTCGATGCAGTGTATAAGCCAGACATTGTAAAGCATGATAAATACGGTCAACAATTTGAATTTCATCAAGAAGATCTGAATTTTCACGTTCAAAATTCAAATAAAATTTTCTTGAAAGGCACTTTCTGATGTAATGTTCATAAATTGAAACAATGCTGTCTTCCCCCAGTTTTTCCCCGGATTCCAGCAACTGCCTCGTCATATCCAAGAAAAAAGGCTTTCCCATTAATGCCTGTATTTTACCTGTTGCATTTAGTTGTTCCCACTTAGCAAATCTATCGTTCTCCTCTATTTTAGAAAAAACAAAACTCTCACGATCGATTAATTTTATAGGAGCCAGCCTTAATACCTCAAAACCGCCCAACCTTTTATAAAGCCATTCATTTACTTTATTTTCATAAAAACATTGATTTCTTGAGGTGATAATAAGTTTAGTCCCGCACAGGTATTCACAGCATTCTGCCAAAAGCTTTGCATTTTGCTGTATCGTATTGCAGTCAATTTTGGAAGAAATCTCATCAAATCCATCCAGGCATATCAAAAGATGAAAGTTTTCCTTTAACATTTGAAAATCAGAATAATTACACCCCAGTTGTCTCATTCGCTTTTCCAGCAACGCATCCGGCGATTTATCTGTTTTTAAATATTTTAAGGAAATAAAAATAGGGAGATAGTTCTTTTGCGGATTTTTAATAAACTCCTTTAAAAGTCTTCTGCATAAGCAATATAAAAAGAAGGTCTTTCCATCTCCATATTCCCCGGTTATCACCTTTATGTCTCCGGCATTAGAATACAGCCAATGATACATAGATTCTTCAAGGTATTCATGTGATAACACTTCATTTTCATCATAATAAAACAATGGGGCATAATTTTGGTATAAATCCTCGTACCGCTTTCTTTCCTGCAGATTATTCTGCAAATCGAATATCAGGTTATGGGGTTGAGATGGATAAAGACGCATATTTCCCGGAAGCAGTATAACCGGTGCTATTTTTTGCCTCCAAGTCTGAATCATCTGCTGCTTTTTTGCAGTCCCCCACTCCTCCGGCGGTGCTTCTGCCTGTGCTGGGGATTGGAAGAATATCTTATATAGTTCCGGCTCAAGACCGAGTAAACCATCGATTTGATTTTCTTCGTTCCAAACCTGTATATTCTTTATCGGGTAATACTTTCCCGGATTTCTCTCTGCATCTTCAAACAGTGACACAGAGTAATTATCCAGTTTGGCATTTGGCGCAAAGAGTATCCAATGCTCAATTTCCTCTTTTGTCTCTCTCTGTGTCTGTAATATTTTAGCCAGTATACTTTCTTCTTTCAATTTTTTCGAATGAATATACTTACATTCAAAATGACAACGCCTCTTCTGACCAGTATCATCCAGATAGACCAGCTCTATATCTCTTCCGTTTTGTGTTCCCGCACTTACTCTTCTTAAAAATGACATAATTTCTGTCGTTTTTCTAAAGAGATCCGGATTGTCTTCCGGATTCCAGGTAAATAAGTGACGCAATAATCGCAATAGCGTATTCTCCAGCATACTCCCTTTCTCAGCCGAATTTTTAAATTGCCCCAATCCGGAATTCACAACAGCCTGATTTGCTTGTACTTCCTCTAATTTCTGTTTCTCCCAATCTTCTTCCGAACTCGTTTCGTCCAGCCTTCCTCCATCCTCCGTTCTCAGATTCTGAAGACTTAGCCAGCGTTTTGATAATTTCGAACTAAACAGCCACAGTCTGGTCATAAACCGTACTTGGTTTTCATCTGTATTTTCCGTTTCCGGCTGTCCTGTAAATAGAAAATTTAACTCCTTCTCTATCTGAAAAGCCAAACTTTTATCTGTTTGCTTCATCTTTCCGAGGAGAACGCCGGCTTCCTCGTACTGTTCTGTTCTAATACAGTCACAGAATCGAAAAAATTGTTCACTCTCCCCCTGTATATTCAGCAAGGACTGAACCTCTTCCTGTGTCTCTCCATCCAGAACGACAATCCGGCCATATTGCTTTCCTCTGCCGGGTCTGGATACCAAGCTGATAACTCCAGCCAATGCACTTAAAGATTTTCTGCTTAACACATAACTATGGGTAATCTCCGGAACCGACACCCTCGTCGCCATATCAACCACTATTAAAACACCCTGCAATGAATTTTTGAATTCCTTAAGATTTTTCTCTCTATCTGCCGGTGTTGACAGCGATATGTATAAATATGCATCCCACAATTCTCCCGATGCCGATGACATAGTTTCCGATTTTGCGAAATCAAATATCTTTTTCAGTTCATGCGCCTGGCCGATCGAGCCTGCGATAATAACTGCTTTTCCCCTATGGATTTTTAAATCATCTAAAATTGCCCTGGCAATCGTCGATGCAAACTTCTCGGAATACGACAGTGAAGTGTTATCTGCACAATCGGGCTGCAATATACCCGCCGTCTCAATACCCATAAAAAGCGGTTCAACGTATACCGGTAATAAGAAACCAGCGTTTATTGCCTGTGACATCGTATATTGGTATAAAACAGGACCAAATACTTTCGTCGATGGATTATCGGGCATAGAGGTTATCCCCATATAAACACACTGAGGGAGATATTCTCTCGTATTTATTAAATATCTCCATCCTGTCTCTGTATCCATGCCAAATATGATTAGTCTTGCGTGAAGCCCGACCGGCTGATACTGGTTTATAAAGGCTTCCCACCTCACATAGGTAGAAATCAATAGTTGCCGTTGATTCAGCATAAACTCGCTTATTTCAGAGGAAGATTGGGCAAACAGAACAGACATTCCACTATTGTTAAACAAATGTTCCATCTCTTTACAATGGCTTTGATAACCAGACAATATGACAATTTTGCATTTGCCCATGGTGATTTTCAATAGATCTACAATTGAATATTTTAATACCTTGCTTTTTCCCGCCCCTGCAGGCATGCACAGTAAGCCAATCTTTTTCTTATCCAGATATAAATCAACGTCCCGTGTTAAATAGCCTGCAAGCTGTTCTTGTATATTTTTTTCCGCCGATTCACCCGCAGGCTCTCTTAATACTTTTAATACCTGATCGGCCAGCCTTAATTCTACCTGATAAATACCCACATAAGGTGTTAGCGACCAAATCTCCCTTTGACTCATTTCTTTTGTGAACATTTCCAGGTTAAGCCCTTGTAACTGTAGATACTCTGTAACGGAAAGCCTTCGGGGCCCCCACGCATCTTTTACAAAATATTCCCTGCTGCTTCTATTCGTTAGAACCGGACATGATGAATGCGTTTTTACGGATGGCTGTTTAATATGGTCCAGAGCGTGCGGATAAATCACCTGATAAATTTCATCATCTTTTAATTTGATATTCGAAAAAAGCTTTGCATACTCATCCCGCAAACGATAATATGTATCTTCCTTTCTCTGGCTTCGGTCTAACACTTGGCTAATCCCTGATGTTTTAAGGGTAATAGACGGAAAGTAAAATCTGTCAGATTCATAATTGCCCGCAAAACCCACAACATATAGTTTTCGTCCTTTAAAAGGAACGTCGCCATATTGCTCTCCGTCCATAACTTTATAAGAACAAAAATATCCCTGGCGCTGCAGCATTTCTATCATCTCTTGCTTTAAAATCAAGTGATTTACAGGCAGAGTAAAACAAACCGCTTTGGGTTTGCGGTAAACGATTATCTTTTCCAGGTATTCGGCTTCGCATTTCTGCATTTCAGTATATTGATTCATTTTAGACCGTCCTGGTTTAGCAATGCTAAACTGTGGAGCCCTGATAGACGTAAGCAGCAAATCAAATTCCGGTATCCTGCTGATGTCAATTTTTTGTAGTTCCCCTATATAAAGCGGAATATCCGGAAAATTATATTGATAAACCTGGGCAGCAGTCTCCGAAGTTTCCTGCGCCCAGACAATCTCTACCCCTTGCTGCTGAAACGCCCTGGTCAATGTTCCTATCCCTGCATTTATATTAGCTGCTCTCATATTTTTATCCTCTTTTTACAACACTCTAAAAGTTCTAATACCCCACCGGCCTTTATTTATTGAGTCAGTTCTTTTTAGAATTCCGATACTTCATTGTTCATATTCATTGATGTAATCTCCAGGTGGTCATCGCAGCTCATTCCTCAAGATACTTTTTCAACTGCTTTAACTGCTTTTCTGACATCGTCTCCGCATAATGCATTCCATTATACGTTGGATGCAAAACCGGATACTGGCCCTTTGTTTTCAATATATAGTTATTCTTTATTAACCATGAAATCATTGCATACAACTCTTCCTTCGATAAGGACGCCAGGCTCCCAAACTGGGAAATTGTATTTAACTTCGCGTCCAGCAAACGTTTTGTTCTCTCTCCCTGTAATACATCAATAAGCATAGTAGTACCATAATAACGGACAGCACTGATCTTCTGGAGGGCCGAGAGAATCTCACATACTGCTTCATTCAAATCCCACTCTTTATATTCAATGCTGGATAAATCCCCTTTTTCAATGATGATCTCCTCCGGCACAACTGCACGTTCCGGCTGGTTCTTATTATCCGGCTGACGACTGTCTTTCCTTTCACGATTTACTCCTTTTTCTTTTTCTGCCACAATCGGATCCGGAGTGTATCCCATCATCTCATAAAACTGCTTTTTGCTGACTACATTGCCGCATCCGGTTCCATCTTTTTTATAATTTGTGCAGCCCAGGAAGTAATCTTTGTCCTTTGCCGGTTTTACAATCAGGTAACCGTCCCTGCAGCAATCACATTTCATGATCGATAATTTTCCAGCCCTATATTCATTGGTCATAAATCCACAGATCTCCGGCTCATTTGTGCAGATATATAAACACAGTCCATATGCGTTTTTGTACCTGAGCTGCAATGGATAGCCACAGATCGGGCAATGTTTGCGTCCGATTGTTTTTTGCTCCTCCTCGTTCCAGTTACCATGAAGCACAACATTTTTATAGTCCCGTTTCAGTTCCAGCAAAAATTCAGATGGATTCTGCTCCGGTGCGATAAAATATACACGATTCTTTGTTCTCGTCATCGCCACATAGAATAGCCGGCGTTCCTCGGCATAATCAATCGAACGGTCCCCCTTTATGACAAATGAAAGAACCGGATCGTCCTCAATTTTTGACGGGAAACCATACGTCTCATTTTTCCCATTTACAATAATTACTTCATCATAACCAAGCCCCTTTGAAGAGTGGGCCGTCATAAATGTAATATCAAGTTCTGGATATTTGACACTCTTTATCTTGCTTCCGCGATTGATATATTCGAATAAACCTGACTTTTCCAAATGATCTCCGTCGAAGCCGAAGCGTCCAAGCAGCAATATCGATTCCGACTTTCTGCCCTCTTCCTTACCATAGCTGATAATTTGTCCCAGCGCGGTCTCAACGGCATGGGCATTGGCATAATTTGCACCGCTCCTGCGGTTTCCATCTTTGCCTTTATAGGTACTGTCATATGTATAAATGATAACAGGCTCCTTTATCTGCTTTGGAGACTCTAATCTTTTTGTTATCTGCGCTGTGTTCTTTTGAATAAAATTACCCGCTATATCGATTACTTCCTGTGAATTTCGATATGTCTTCACGATCTTTAAGAGCTTCGCATACCCCATCTTCTCTTCAAACTTTGTAAATAACGTAATATCAGAACCGCTAAACGCATATATGGACTGCCAGTCATCCCCCACCGCAATAATCTTCGCATCAGTCACTTCTGATAAAGCCTTTGTCAGATCAAAACGCTGCCTCGATATATCCTGGTATTCATCGACAATAACATATTTGAAGTCAAGTTTTTGCTTCATCTCCTTCACTTCCCTCAGAATCCTAGCTGACTCATTTATCATATCCTGAAAATCTACAGCCCTGTTCTCTTTGAGGTATCTCTCATACTCTAAAAAACAGTCGTTACATATATCAAGGAACAATCTGGTTCTGACATTTTGCGTAGAATGATACATCCGGTTAAAATCTTCCGCTGCATATCCATTCACCTTAAAATTAGAGATAAACCTGCAGATTAAATTGATTAACTTCCGTACATAACGGTTTTCCTCCCCTGCCACGAGAATCTCAATCACCTCTCTATTGGAGCGGGGCTTCATTTCAAAACCATTTTCCTCTAACTTTTCTCTCAAATGCTGTAATAACGGCCTTCCATCATTATATCTGGAAAAAGTATAAATCAGGGTCGTCCCATGCTGACGGTGCAGCAATACTTTTTCATTAACGGCTTTCTTATAAGCCTCTACCTCTTTTTCACTAAACCTGTCGTTCTGTCCATTTTCCGTAATTCCAAAATGTTCAATGTATGCAGTCTTCCCATTTTGTTTAATCACAAAATCCGGAGTATACGGTTTTCTGGCATATAGGATATGATACTGGTAGGCTGGTTCGTATTCATACTCTATATTGTTTAAATATAAAAAGTTGGCAATTTCCACCTCCTGATGGGAGCGAAGCACTTCGTTCTGGATCGTAACTGACTTTTTTGTCCTGGTATCGATTACCTCACGTTTGAAATCCTCTAAATCACTGCGCATGGTAGCGTAATTGGCCTTCGCAATCTGGTTAAAGAAGACATTCAAGTCATCTCCCTCATAAGGCGCATCAAAATACGATGCAAAAAATAAAATCAATTTATTGACCATGCTTTCATTCTGCATAATGGAGCCCCTGAAATAATCTCGGAGCACAAAATATAATTTAGAATTTTCGACGATATTTAATTTCTCATCCGGTTCATTCTTATGGATAATTGCATTTCCTGTCGAATGAAACGTAGCTATGGGACATTCTATCTCGAGTTCCTCATTAATCTTCTCTTTCAGCTCATTCACTGCCTTATTCGTAAATGAAACAACTAATATTTGAGACGGTGCCACATGATTTTTCTCGACAAGATATTTTACCTTTGCCGCGACTGTCGTTGTTTTTCCAGCCCCGGCACCAGCTATCACCAGGCAATAGTCTTCATCCGTCAATATCACACGCCGTTGATCCTCATCCAATAAAATATTGGGATCTACAGATTCGAGAATATGATCTAAGTACTCCTTCTCTTCTATCATCATTTTCTTAATAAAGTCATCATTATGCTGCTCCACATACCTGTCGAAATGCAGCAGCTTCTCTTCCACCTGTTCTATATAGGATTCCTGTATCCTATTTTTTTGGCAAAAGGAAGTCAGCATGCCACTATTTCTCAACACTGCCAGGAAATCTATTTCTTCCTGATACGTTTTAAGCCTGTCGTGATATTCGCTTTTTGCAATATACTTCTCTGCCTGTAAAAGGCCATCCACAAACTTCTGAAATTCGCACAGTCTCTCAACATATTCATTTTTCTCAGAGAGCGTTTCTTTAATATTAGAAATCTTTTTCCGCCGGAACAGATCACGAATAAGGCCCATGCTGCTACTCCTTTTTTATATAGTTACATAATATGTATTTTATCATGCGGCCAAATCATTATCAACAGCCGATTCAGGCACTTTTATTATTCCAGATTCTAATTGTATATGTTGAGGCTGTGATGCAGTTTTTCCTGTCCAACTCCAGACAAGAAAAAAGACGTAAAGGCATCACCGTCTCTACGTCTAAATTTGGTTCTTTCACACTTTCTTCTATTCTGCTTTCTCCTCCGATAACAGCTCAAAAATAACCTCAGCTCAATTCGAACCTGTATCCATGTATTTTGATTTTGATACTGCTGACATAATTGTGATAACAGCTTTTCGAGATTATAACGCTCAATCTTTCAATTTACCGATTGGATTCCTTAACTTTTAAACTACTCAAAATTCCATCTTCCCTCTCACTGAGCCCTAAGTAAACAGTAGCTAAACGCTTATTAATTTCTGTTATAAAATAGTTAAAACTGGGTGAGTCATTATGTGCTATATCCATATGAACACCGATTTTTCGCGCCCATTCGCTTTTGCACTTACCTCTCTCAATGTAGGTTGGACAATCCTTTTTCAACTTTGAAACTCCACCCGGATAAACCACATCTGCAAGTACTTCCCAAGTACCACAAATGCTGTCTTGTACATACGCATGCAATGGTTGAAGCTTTGCCGAAGGATAAGCTGCCAGAATAGCTGCCTCATCTCCCAAAAGCCATGCTTCAACTTCTTCAACCGCAATGCAAAAAACATGATCTACATCAATCACATTTTGATAAGCAATCTGGTTTAATTCAGCAAGAAAAGCTTCTGTATTACGAGTATCATTATCAACTATCACAATAATTACCGCAGGGAAATTCCGAAGCCTTTTATTAAAACCCCGTAGAAATGTTGCCAGATCGTTAAGCAATTTCCCACTTTTGGTTTCCTTCACTGTGTTTTTCTTTGTAAATCCCCCTATTCCTTTAAAATACTTACAATCAAAAGTAACAGATTCATTTGTCGAAGAAATCCTTTGCATACCTGCCATTAGTCAGATACATTTGGTGCCGTATAATTCTCCGTACTCCTGTACCGCCGTATCAGCCTAATCCGCATCTGGCAATAAAATATATTTTGACAATTTGCGATTTGCTATACTCCTAAAACATAAAAACCAATAAATTGTTTCCCTGCATTTAACCAGTCCCGCAGGACTTGATACTCAGGCGGCCTCTCTGCTTCTATACGCTCTATAATCTGGGCAGCCTGCTTCTGGGTAAAAAAATTGATTCCATATAAATCTACTGGCCCTTGTTCCAGATTGTTGTAAGTTCCGCCAGTAATGATTGGACCATATTGGGCATAAAAGTCCGCCATATCATCACCATAAATATACAGGGAATCATTTTTCCAGTCTGTGATCGCCTTTACTGAAATAATTTTTTCCAGTTGGGTATTTTCAGGTAACCTGCAATATTGTATTTCTGTAAAACAAGAACCGCCAAATTTTCGTCGTTCTTCTTGAGAACCGAACGTATGAAACAACAAGAGTCCACCTCCTTCCCCAAACGGAACCTGTAAATCTATGCCAATTATCAATTGCCCAGCAAAAACCTCTTCTCTTCGTCCTGAACAATCTCCCCTGTCTTCTTTCCGTATTTTAAACCTTTTAAAACGGCAGCCACTAAGGCGGAGCTGCTTCGGGCATACCCCATTGTCCGGATAGCGTTCCTGATAAGGGCGTCCTTATCCTGAGCCCCCTTTTCCTTCAATACTATGCAGATGGCATTCTTCAGTTCCTGCTGGCATATCTCATCCACCGCTCTCTTATCACCGGAATTCACTTCACTTCTGTAAATTCTGTATTGATCCGGATCCTGATCTCTGCGCCAGTAGAACTTCACTCCGGCCTGCTTATTCATTCGCGCCAGAACCTTCTTAAGCGCCCTGTCTGTTGCCTCTAATGTCTGTGGGCTGGATCTTGCAATATTAAATGACCTCAGCGTTTTTTTCACCAGCCGCTCATACACAATCGGCGCCTCTGCGTCGACAATCTGCTGCATCCTGTCAGCAATCAACACAAGGTTTTCCTTCTTTATGTAATCTGATGTAGACAGGTCAGTTATCTCCACATCCGCATAAATATATTCCTCTGCCTGGTATTCCATCTCCGCAGGATCCACTTGCGCAATTGATTTTTCAGGTTCATTCTTAACGGAAGCCACCTTGACGCCCGCTGCCATATCCACAACTGCAGGAACCGGATTCTGAGCTTCAAAATACCCGATAGCAGCAGGCAATGTTTTCTGCGCCGGAGCAGCCTCATCTACAGGCTTTTCTTCTGCAGCTCCCTCTGTATCAAACTTTACTTCTGCCTCTCCTTTCTCTGTAACGGCACCATCAGCCATTTTTTTCAGTTCCTCAGGTATTTCCTCTGACTCCTCAGTCACTCCCGCCAACTCTTCAGCCGTATTCTCCGGTTCCTCAATCATTTCAGCCGGCTCCTCAGCCATCTTCTCCGGTTCCTCAGTCATTTCAGCCGGCTCCTCAGCCATCTTCTCCGATTCCTCAGTCATTTCCGCCAGTTTCCCACTCACTGTCGGTTCTTCAGCCGCCTCCGCCAAATGATTTACATTCTTCCGGCAAATCCGGCGCGCTTCTTCCTTCCTCTCACCGAGGAACTGCATCAGCTTGGAAATCTCCTTATCCCGATTATCCCACCAGTCCATCGTCCAGATTCGGTGCAGCTCCCATCCCAGCCCGTTCAGGACACTGACCTGAGCCACTTCGCGATCCCTGGTATTCGGTGATTGCCGATAGGATTCTCCATCCAGCATGATTCCCAGCAGATACTCTTCCTGATTGTATGGATTAATAACAGCGATATCTACCTTGAACTTCGAGTGGCCCACCGCCTTCTGGTACTTATATCCGCCATCCGTAATAGCCTGGCAAATATGTTCCATCATTCCCTGTTCCTTCTGTGCCCTGGTTTCTACATAGGCTCCCTGCAGTCTGCCCTTCTGCGCAAACTCCAGAAAATCCTTAAGAGCTTCAACGCCCTTCGACTTTGTTCTCTTAAGGTCAATCATATCTGCGGTCATAATGGTATATACCACCATCTCGGCCCTCGCACGGGACACCGCAACATTCAGCCGCTTCCATCCGCCCTCTTTGTTCAGCGGGCCAAAATTCAGTGACAGCTTTCCTTCTGCATCCGGGCCAAATGCGATGGAGAACAGGATGACATCGCGCTCATCCCCCTGAACGTTTTCCAGATTTTTGACGAATACTGTCTCTTCTCCCACGTTCGCCCACTGATCAAATGCAGCATCCTTCTGATATTCTTCCTGCAGCAGGTCTTCAATCAAGGTCTGCTGACTGATATTAAAGGTAACCACGCCGATTGTCTGGCCTCTCAGTTCCGGATCTTCATATCTTCTGCGGATCTCCTCCACAATCGTTTTTGCCTCTTCTTCATTGACACGTCCTTTCCCGCGATCAAAAAATCCGTCCACCTTAACCAGGCTCACCCGTCTCTCCCTGTCATTTACAGACGGGAATGTAAGCATCGAATTCTCATAGAACTCCTGATTACTGAAGGCAATCAGACTCTCATGCCGGCTGCGGTAATGCCAGTGCAGATATGCAGACGGCATGCCTAATGCCAGACAGTCATCCAGAATGCTGTCTAAGTCTTCCATATCCAGGTTGTCTTCGTCCACCGTATTCCCAGCAAAGAAACTGGTGGGCGGCATCTGATTCGGATCTCCTACGATCACAGCATTTTTCCCTCTGGCCAGCACGCCCACCGCTTTACAGGTGGGAAGCTGTGAAGCCTCATCGAAAATCACAATATCGAACAGATCATTCTCTGCCCTTAAGTACTGGGCCGCCGAAATCGGGCTCATGAGCATACACGGGCATAATCTTGTCAAGACACGGGGGATCTGCTCAAACAGCGTTCTGATGGACAGACCTCTGCCATTGCTGCTGATTGCTCTCCTTAATAGATTCAGTTCCCTGCTGACTTCCACGCTATCGTTCGATGCAGGCAGATGATGTGTCAGCTTATAGAACATTTCATCTTTCGTCAGATTCATGAATTCCTGATCCAGCTTTTTAAACTGTGATATCTTTTCATTGAATCCGATTCCTGTAAATCCATTTAATACCGGCTCATCTTCAATCACTGACAGAATAATCGTCCTGTAGATTGAGCGCAGATATACCGTCATAACCTCATCATGCGGCAGACCAGCTTCATATGCATCACAAATCGGTCCCAGGCCTCTCTGTCTGCATTCTGCGTCATACTGCCGATATACGATCCAATCCTTGATGGAAGAAGCATTTTCTAGAATGCAGGAGCAGAGTCTCAGCCTGCCTTCCAGGCAGTTCTCCCCAGAACGGTCAAACGTCAGCTCCAGAAGTTCTGATGTCTCGTCCTCCGTCTTCTTTACGGCATCCAGCCCCGCAATCAACGCCTTTGCCATCCGGATACAAGACTCCAGCGTTCCTGCTGCTTCGATCTTACGGATCGGTTCCGAGAACTGTGACATAACCTGCAGTTGTCTCTTCACTCCGTTATTATAAGACTGCAAAGATTCCGCCGTACCATAGACTTTTAAAATCTGCTTCCACTCATATGGCAGTTCCGCCTCGGCAGCCGCCATTTCTTCCGCTTCCTGCTGATAGAAGACAATATCTGTCAGATAAACCGGTATGCGATCTGTCTCTACCGTGAAAGCCGCAAATGCCTGCAGCTCTGCTGTCAATGAAGCCAAAGCTTTCCCCTTGCCGAAGAATTTTTTATTCGCCTGGTCATACTTTTCCCGATAGGAATTCATATCCATGCGCAGGAAATTCTCATTCCACCTTGAGAGAAAATCCACCTGCTTAACGGAGAATGCCTGCTGTTTTGCCAGATAAGTTTCAGGCATTACAAATTCCCGATCCACATTGCTTGTCTGACGCAAGAATGCCGGTATCTCTTCCGCCGCGACTACACTATGGGCAAAATTGCTGATATTTCTGTATTCATCCTCAGTATCAGGAGCCTTCATCTCCATCAGTTCCACAAAATTGGACACATCTGTCTGAAATTTCTTAAGCGCATCTGTATAGGCACGAATGACCGACTCCAGCTCAAACTTCAGGCGCTGGCTGTACTCTGTGTTGTGAACAGCCATAAGCGGATGATTATGGGGATGTCCAACTCCTTTTCCAGCCGCGATTAAACGCTCCAGGCTATAAGCCTGATGATCCAGATCGCGTTCGGTGAGCGCAGCTGCATAGTCATGATTGAATCGGACACTTTTATTCAGCTCCGGAATCATTTCGTAGAGATCAATTAGCTGGCGAAGACTCTTCCCGAACGGTCTCATTTCGTGCAGCGCCTTCGCATAACCATCCAGTTCCGCACGCATCTTACGGACATCCTGGATCTTTTTATCGTAATTTGTCTTCGCTCCCTGGACACCGTTCTCAAGCCCCCGTTTCAGTTGATCCAATACTGCCTTCTTCGTTGCCTTATTGGAATGCAGTTCCAGGCAAAAATTCTGAATTCCCAGAGCCGCCAGTCTCTTCTTTACGACCTCCAGAGCCGCTATTTTCTCTGCCACAAAAAGGACAGTCTTCCCCTTCGTGAGGGCATTAGCCACCATTGCCGTGATTGTCTGGGATTTTCCCGTTCCGGGTGGCCCATGAAGAACAAAGCTTACATCTGCCGCCGCCATATTAATCGCGCGAAGCTGTGAGGAATCCACGGTTACCGGCAAATAAGCCTCATCCGTATCCACGCATTCCGGGATCGTACAATCCCAGTCCACTGCGCCCGTCATCAGGCTGTGGACGATTTTATTTTTTTCAAGAAATGCGCTGTTGCTGTGGATATCATTCCACATGACAAACTGCGAGAAGGAGAAATTTCCGATCAATCCGGCCTCTACCACATCCCACATCGGCAGGTTCATCACGGCATGGCGGATGATTGCAAAAACCTTAGGCATATCCAGCCCATGCATATCCATAGGCGGTGGATTCAGCCCATAAATCTGTATGTCAAACTTCTGTTTCAAAAATTCCAGCAGCGTGATATTGAGCTGCGCATCCTCATCCCGCATACGCATCGCGTAGCCTTTGCTGGCGGATTTCCGGACAATATCAATGGGAAGCAGCACGATCGGAGCATATCGGGCAGTTGTACTGTTTTTGCTTTCAAACCACCGAAGTAAACCCAAGGCCAGATATAAGGTACTCGCGCCGTTCTCTTCCATCGATGTTCTGGCAGAACGGTACATTTTCGTCAGACAGCCGTTCAATTCCTTCTCCGGGTAAAGGGAATGCAGCCTCTTATGCCTGCTTTCCAGTGCGATGAAATCTGCAAAGGGACCAAGTTCGCTTAAACCCTCGACCGGAATGCCGCCGTCCCCGGCTATGGACAGCTCCATCGGCCGCGGCATAACCTGAAACTCTTCGCCATCAGACAATGCGTCTTCGAGAAGGCTGATATCGGAAGACAAAAGCGGAACGACTGCCTTCGTCATACGCATATTAATCAGCATATTTCGCAGGCTCAAATCCAGCAGCTTGCGTTCCCACTGCGTCAGCTTCGTGACCGTTTCCTTTCCGGCCGCATTCGGGATATCAAATATTTCAACTTTATGTTGAGAAGCACTGGTAACGTCTTTTTCTTTTCTGTCCTCATACTGTATTTCAAATCCGCCGGCCGTCTTTACACGAACCGGCAGCGGGCGGATTCCCATGCTCCTGGCGCGTTTTACATCGATCACGAAGGCAAAATTGCCATAGTTCGATACATTCCGCTCTGCCAGAGTTACCGCATCGTCGAAGCTTCTGCTCTTTCCCGCGCACATGGCCGTACATTCTACAACCGCTATCTCGTGGATCCCCCTGGACATCCGCTTTTCCAGTTGAGAGGGATCATCCATGATCATATCAGAAAAAGATTCCTCTATGAGCCAGACTCCGGCGAAGATATGTCCCTTCATCATAACCATGATGGGATTCAGCCCCATTGCTTCCAGGCATGCCACATACAGCAGCGTCATATCCATACAGGTTCCCAGGCGCTGTTCTAATACAGCGTCTGCCAAACGGATTCTCTGCCCGAACGCTTCAAAGCTGGAGGGCGGCTCTGCATATGTGATATTTTTCTGCTGAATCGCCGCATAAGCTGCGGCGGCCATGTTTTTAACCCGGTTCGGATCTTCAAACTGGTATCCTGCCAGGGACGGATCTCCGGTCCATTTTTCCAGATACTTCGCCGAAAGCTGGAGCAAACCGGTCACGACAGGATGGTTTGGCATGGCAAAGGCAGCCAGCAGCTCCGGCGTATACTGCAGCCCCGGCCACTGATCAAATGCCAGCACCGTAATACTTGTTGTCTCTGAAATCAACAGCTTTTCATCAGAGTATATGCCTGCCGTCAGCCGGCAGGAACTGCGTTCTGTAAGAGACGCCAGATATTCTGCATTGATCAGCACATTGAGGTTCTTGAAATGAAGCTCCTCACCGGGCTTTATCCTCTCAATTCCCAGTTTGAAATCCTCTGTGAGCCCGCTGTCGGAAGTAATCTGAAGCAGCAGATGCTCCCGGTCGGTCTCCGATCCGTTTTTTACACAAATGTCTCTGACAATATGCGCGCCGTTATGGACGATGGCAAAGTCAAGCACGTCATCAATATTGCAGGTCAGCTTAAGGCCATCATCTGCCGGGTTTATTACAGCGTGGTTTTCTTCCTCTGCGAGAGCCGGCTCTGTGGCAATCTGTATTGCAGCAACTGGCTCTATAGTAACCGGCTCTGCTGTATCCGGCTCTGCGGTGACCGATTCTGAAGCAAACGATTCTGTGGTTGTTGCTGTTTTATCATCCGTTTCTGCCTTCATACAGTTATCCCATGCCAACATAACGGCCGCCATATGCCTGCAGTTACTTCCCGCTTTTGCATACGGACAGCTGCACTTCATGGAAGAAACCGCGCCGCCGCTCAGCCCAATCTCTACATTATAGTGTTCTATGCCGATTACCCCCGCCGTAATCCGATTTTCTTCTATTGTTAAGTTCTGAACCGAATTGCTCCGGATATAATCCTCCGCCCCATTTAATACATTTTGTTTAAAAAGTGTTCTCCACTCCACCTTCAAGCCCCCAATCCCAATTATAGCGTATCGACATATTTGTTATACGCTGTCTTAAGCTTTTTATCTACCCGTTCTTCTTCATAAGCGCCACTCACAGCACACTCAATTATCGTTCGAAACATTTCCTTATCGCAAATCTGTATTGGAAGTTTCCACGTATACAGCACATCAATCATCTCTGAATCATAAATATCCCTAAACTTCTCCAATGGATACACAATGCCTGGCGCCAGTGTAACAGCTACATCGGCATATTCCTTTAACTGTTTCTTCGTGTAGAACTTCTGCCTGTACAGCTCGAACATATCCTTGGCATGGATTCCGCTCATATCCAAATACAGCACTCTCAAAAGCATTTCCAATGCATCTGCTCTCTTTCCCTGTTCCATCAAAATGCAATACAAATAATAGTAAGGATTTCTGGACTCTTCCGGTTTTGATCTCTTTAACTGAGTATTAAAAATGATCCACATAGTGGTCAGATAATCCTGTCCAGGCTTTGCATATCGATCATATTCCTGCCAGGAAACACCCCAGTTTTTATTTTTGTGGATTTGCACATAGGCATCGTGTTCCTGAAGGAATGCAGTCCCCGCGAAGGACAGCTTATATACCGTTTCCGGGACATAAGTCCTTAAGAATCCTTCGTCAGCATTCTCAAGAATCCGCTCTATAAGAACTGCCTTCTTTCCGGACACTGGCTGATTCAGTTCCCTCAACATGTCCTTAAGTTCAGGCAGTTTAAACAATCCCAGCGCCTCTCCCGGTTCTGCCTCTATAAAATATCCTTCTTCGGTCAACTTCTTATGATATTTGACGCAGTCCCTGATTCCACACTCGTACAGAAAATATGCAGCATAGCTGCCATTGCCGCGTACCGGCTGCGGTTTGGAAAATGCCCACAGGAATACAGCTTTTGCATAGTCTCCTTGCAGCGGTGGAATTTCAGGATTGTATTGTGGCGCTGACACCGAAACACTGATGTTCACTTTCCCAATTGGTGTGCTGAATGATGAAATAGATTTCTGTTCCGGTTCTTTCTCACTGTCGTCGGGCTTTTTAAACAGATTTGATAATATTCCCATTCTCCTGTACCTCTTTTCTGAGCTGGCTTAAGAGTTTATCCGCTCCCGCGCCCTTTCTTTTGTCAAAGCAATACCAAGATTCAAATACGCTCTATGCCACCGCATTTGCGTTAATCTGTTCAATCACCTTCCGTATCCCCAGCCAGACATTCATATCTGTAAACAGTTCCGCTACACTGCCCCGATCTGTAAACGGAGGTTCCTGCAGCACCGAAAGATCTTTCATCATTCCGTTATGAACGATGTATTCCACAATCTGATTGACAAAGTAAATCTGCCTGCTGTCCAGATTTGTCTCATTTAAATACACGGAAAAAGCCTCTTTTGCCGCATTCATATCTAACCCAACGACTTCACGGACGAATTCGCCCAGCGGCTTTTCTCCGTACTCTCTCTCATAATCTTCTTTTGTTCCAAGTTCGCTCCACAGAACTTCCTGTAAGGTTTTTACGTCTGTGTCTGTAAGCGGACGATTGGTTTTAAGCTTCGCAATTGCAAGTGTATCCTGATGCTGACGGACATAATATTCCGCTTTTGCTTTATAATTTGCCAGTTCGTCATTTTCCAGGTCAGAATCATTCCATGTCATATTTAAAATATCGTCTGTAAAATCTGTCACGTATTTTACGGATTCTTTCTCCGGAATATATTTCATCAAGTCACGCAATTCTTCCCTGATGTATTCAAACTCTTCAATTCCGGCATCTTCTAAATAATTGGTGTGTAAGACTTTCTGTATCAATTCTGATTTCGCCTGTATTTCAGGAATGTTAGCCACGCCGGCGACTGCCGTTATCTTCCCCAGCAGATCTCCGCGGGCCCTTGTATATTTCTGACCCAGCAGATAAGCCAATTCGATCCCGTATAAAAGCGCATCAAAACGCACTGCACCGGCGTCATCTTTATCCGGTAAAATCAGCGGGACAACCTCCTCTCTGACAATCAGAGTGGACTCATAGGTCAAACCGTTATAGTTATCAGCATTTGCATAATAATCCACATACTTTAAATGCTGCCGCACCGCGAAGCTTTCCCGGTTCAGCTCCGATACTTTTCCGGCCATTAATTCTACAAGTCTTCTCCTATATTCGATCAATCGCCTCGTCTGGTACTCAATGTCCTGCAATTTATAGGCAATCTGAAATTCCAGATTAAAAACTGCCCCCTGAAGCGCCACCATATTGGCCGTCGGCTTCCCTTTACTCATACGAAAGAATTCAAAATTCCCACAGAAATCGAAGATATAAAACTTGTCCTTATCGTTTCCGTCCATTAACCCAGGGCAGAGTCTGGTTCCTCTTCCGATCATCTGCCAGAATTTTGCTTTACTCATAACTTTTTTAAAGAAAACAAGATTCACTATTTCCGGAACGTCAATCCCGGTATCCAGCATATCGACAGAAATTGCAATTTGCGGGAGCTTCCCGGGATCGGAAAATTCATCAATCGCACTTTGGGCATATTTGATCCGGTTATCAATTACCTTTGCATAATCATCCGGCAGATGCGGATATTCCCTGTGAAAAATTTCATAAATTTTCTCTGCATGATTATGGTTTTTAGCAAAAATAATGGTTTTGCCAAGCTGTTCCCCGTAATCAACACGAAGTCCTTCCGTCATCAATATATGAAGAACTTTCCGTATGGTGTCCTCATTGAATATCCATGTGTTTAATGCGGATGAGCTAATCGCTTCCGGCACCGCTCCCCTTTCGTTTCCAAATGTATCCTCATATAGTTCTTTGTCTTCTTCTGATAATTCATCATACACAATTCCATGGTCTATGAATTTCAGTATCGTTTCCACCGATTGAAAATCCACCAGATATCCGTCCTTAACCGCCTGTGAAAGCTCGTAACCGTATGTAGGAACCCCACTTTCCAGCTCAAAGACAGAATATGTGTTTTTATCAATTTCATCCTTTGGCGTAGCCGTAAGGCCGACGAGCGGCGCATCAAAATAGGTGAATATATCTCTATATTTATTATAGATGGACCTGTGAGCCTCATCACAGATCACTAAATCAAAATGGCCGCAGGAAAATACTTTTCCCTCCTCGTCCTTTGCATCATCAATCATATTCAACATGGTCTGATAGGTTGAAAATACACAGTGGGCATTATAGTTATCCTTATCCTCGCAAAGGTTGGTGCAGGACAAATCCGGCAGCAGATTCACAAAGTTTCTCTTTGCCTGAGTAACCAGGGAATTTCGGTCTGCAAGGAACAGGATATTTTTAATCCACCCTGCACTTAACAGCACATGGCAAAGTTCAATCACCGTCCTCGTTTTTCCGGAGCCCGTAGCCATAACTAACAATGCCTTGCGCTTATTTTTCGCACCGAAACTATCGCATACCGCTTTAATCGCCGCCTCCTGATAGTACCGGCCTGCAATACTTTTATCAATGATAATCCCCCTAAGGCTGGTTCTCATGGCACGCAGATTAAACCATTTTTCCAAATCCCTTTTGGAATAAATGGCCGCACATTTCCGCTCCGGATACTGTCCGTCTATGATTCTCGTCTCAAAACCGTTTGTCAGAAATATCACCGGCCTGCGCTTATACTGTTTCTCCAGCAAATCCGCATACAGCTTCGCCTGCTGCCTGCCCTCAGAAACATCCGCGCAGGTGCGCTTCGCCTCGATCACAGCCAACGGTCTGTGGGAATCGTCGTAAAGCACATAGTCTGCGAATCCTACTCCGGATTTATTTGGCATTCCTGAAAGCTCTACCTCATTCAGCCAGTCTCGGCCCTCTGCCCATCCTGCATCCATCAGCATGGAATCAATATAAATCTTGCGGGTTTTATATTCCGAAAGTTCAAGCGGCTTTGGCGTATATTCCTGCGCCTGTATCTGACGTCTGGCTGTCAGTTCTTCTTTTAATGCCGCATTCTCTGCTATCAGAGCCTTTAAATCTATTTCTGTGAAGGGGGCAGCTTCCGATTTCCCGCCAGACTTTTCAAGGTTTTCTCTCTGATTTCCCGGCTCTCCTCCTTGCTTTTCCGTATCGAGCAAGGCAGTGTCATAGTGGTGTTCTTCATAAATGTCCGCATAGCAGTATGCTATGAAATCAAGGAAAATGAACAAATCCTGCAGGCACAACGCCGCCTGATCAAAGGATGCCTTCTTGCCGCCATGGGCCGCATTATTCCCCATTCGTCTGATAAAATCAAGCCGTTTCCAAAGGTTGTCGTCAACAATATCCCTGAATTCTTCTGTATGCATCAAACTGCATAAATTATCCTGATAAGGCCGGATCAGCGATTGATCAACCGAATACATCCACTTAATAGCAAATTCCATTGACCTGCGGCAGTTGATAATACACGCCTCCGGATCAATATGTATGATTCGCTCCGCCGATATGGCGACATCGGCGAAGGGTTGGAACTGGGGGGATGATTTTAGGTAGTCGAAATTGGTCATGGGGTGGGCACCTCCTTTGGTGGTGGTTCTTATTGAATCACTTTTGTATCTATTTTTATATCTGTTCTAGTTTTTTTGTATAACATAAATATTTAGCCAAAATACTTCTGCATTAGGCTATCAAAAAGTAACTGTGCTTCATCCAGCGACTTCTGGATGGCTGCTTTTGATTTGTCAGTCTGGGTGACGAAGGCGGCAAATTGCTGCTGTAGTTCCAGAGGTGGCATGATTACCGTTCTTTTCTGGAAAGCTTTGAAGTCAATATTGTCAGCGGTAACGCTACGAACACCACTAAGCACATCCGCCTCTATGGCTTTAAAGTAATATATTAAATATTCTGCCGTAACAGTTTTGTTTGGCACGAAAGCTTTCATATCTTGGTTGATGGTGACTGGAACTCTGTTAATCGCAACGGGTAATGTATGTTTTAAAATGCCACTCCGTATTACCATTAAAACAGAATTAATAGGAACAATGTTAGTTGTACTATTGGCGATAGCATCTTCGGTAATATGGTCGATGCTATCGCTAATTACCAAATGCTTCATATCTTTCGGGGAAACCCAAGGGATTGTACCTGTAAAGTATTCGGGATGGCTCTTTGAAGGCGTACCACCACCAAAAATAGCTTCACATACTTCAGTTAATAGCGAGCAAGGCCACTTCATCGAATTACTCAGTGGATCCCCAAACATCTCGGCAAATCGGGCTTTGATAAGGTTGTTTAGTCCATCGAGTTCCGTCTTTCTGTCAGCTATAATTTCACTTACTTTATCCAAAACATTTACTATTTGTTTCTGCTGTTGAATATCGTGTATATTAATCTTTGTTTGGGAAAGCGTGGCTTTATTAAGCGTTTTTCCCATCACAGCTTTATTAGTTCCTCCATCCCAATCTTTATTTAAAAACATAAAATAAATATAGTCAGGAATCAATTCAACCACATGCTTATCTCTGAAAGACATTATCGCCTCATTAGAATACATTGGTTCAGCTGTAATTGCAGTCTTTCCAATGGATAATTTAAAACTCATAACTACCGTGTTTTCTGGAATCTGACTGATTCCACTTTCTTCGACTGCCTTATCGGATATATATTCTTTTGTTTTTTGAATATACTTTCCACAACTTGATAAGTCAGTGATTGAAATCCATTTATTACGTCCCAAATTCCAATAATCTATGTTACTCCTAGATGGAGTTTTTCCCATCTGAAGTTCAAACAATTCGTCCAATCTATATTCCATTTTTCATCCTCACACGTCCAAATCGTTCTCATCCCAACACGTCAAAAAATAATCCTTTTGTTTTTCCTTCCCGGCCCAATCTACAGCATTGCCTTCAGCTCCTGCAATTCCCTGGCAATCTGCGCATCTAATTCCAATATCCTATCCATAATCTCCGATGTAGGCGGATACTCTACCGCCACATACTCCACCTTTTTATACTTATTGATAGAGAGATCATACCCGTTATCCACAATCTCCTGCTTCGGAACGAAAAACGATTTTTTAGTGCGTTCCCTGCCCACTTCCTGGGCGCGGTCTGCAAATCTCTTTATAATATCCGGGATATCATTGTCTGATATGGCTGCACGTTTATCATCCAAGCTGAATCCGTCGGCCTGCATGTCATAGAACCATACCTGGTCGGTGCCGCCGTGACCGGTCTTTGTAAAAATTAATATACCTGTTGATACACCGGCATACGGTTTAAATACGCCGGATGGCATGGAGATAATTGCTTCCAGCCTTTGGTTTTCCACCAATTCTTTCCGAATGGCTTTATGAGCGGCAGAGGAGCCAAACAACACCCCATCCGGAACGATACAGGCACACCTTCCGCCTATTTTAAGCATTTTAACAAACAGTTCTACAAAGAGCAGTTCTGTTTTCTTCGTTTTACATTCCTTTAACAGATCTGCGGATACAATATCATAATCCAGGCTCCCCTTAAACGGCGGATTTGCCAAAATCAGGGAATATTTATCTCTGTCTGTATTCTGATCCGACAAGCTGTCCCGATATTCTATAAATGGGTTGCTGATTCCATGGGTCATCATATTCATCGCACCGATACGGAGCATCGTACGGTCCATATCGAATCCGTGAAACATGCGGTTCATATAATGGTCTTTTTTTATCTTGTCATAGAATATTTCTTCCTTATGATTCTCTTTTAAATACTCTCCCGCCGCCACCAGGAATCCCGATGTGCCACAGGCCGGATCACATATAACATCATCCGCAGACGGCTGCATCAGTTCCACCATCATCCTGATAATATGGCGGGGAGTTCGGAACTGTCCGTTGACCCCTGAGTTTGCCAGCTTTGAAAGCAGATACTCATACACATCGCCTCTCACGTCAGTATCTTTTAATCCTGACATCTGAAGATATAAATCATCCATTGCGTCTACGATTTTAGATAACATCAGCGGAGTTGGCACCTTAAAAATGGCATCTCCCATATATTTTGAATAGGCGCTGTCCTTATCCGCATGAAGGTTCTTGATAAACGGAAATACCATTTCCTGAATAACAGAATACATCTTTTGCGCTGGGAAATCGTGAAAGACGGACCATTTTAACTGCGCGCCGTCAATCATTCTGTCGCCCAGCTGTACCTCACCGGAAAAAAGACTTTGGTAGGGAAGCCCCAGCATGGCACTCTCTTTCGCGTGAATATTGTCTGTCTCATCCAAATCGTGAATAAACATCATATAAGTCATCTGTTCAATCACTTCCAGCGGATTGGTCAATCCGCCTGTCCAAAATATCTCCCACAGGCTGTCTATTTTGTTTTTCAGTTCTCCTGTAATCATCACTCATTCTCCCAATTCCATGTGTATTTTGTGTAGCGCCCATTTCCAATTTTTTTGATTCTTCTCAGCTTTATCAGCTCTGTCAGTGTTCTTTGAACCGTTGTCTGACTTACTCCCGGAACTCTCTGCATGATTTCCGATTTTGTGATGGTTCCTATTTGTTCCCGAATCGCCTCTGCCACGCGATCCGGTTTCGCCGCCGTCTTTTCCTCAATCAATCTGGTTCGTTCGAAAAATTCTCTGTAGGCCGCAGCAATGACTCCCAGCAAATATGTCACAAACGGGGCATAATCATTCTCCTCCTCGTGCCATGATCTTGAACTGTCCTGAAGAGCCTCATAATAAGAACTTTTTGTTTTCTCAATCAGTTTTTCAATACTGATATACTTGCCAACTATATATTCTGATTTATAAAGCAGAAGCAAGGTCAATAACCGGCTCATTCTTCCGTTCCCATCCCGAAACGGGTGAATACATAAGAAATCTAATATAAACATCGGAATAATCAACAATGGATCTGCGTCTGTTCTGTTTATTGCATTATGATATGCCTCACAAAGCTTATCCACTGACTCTCCAGTCTCCCATGCCGCCACCGGCTGAAAGCGTACGGATGACACACCGTCCATATTTTTTTCTTCAATTATGTTATCGACGTTCTTAAATGTTCCTCCCATTCCTCCATTTTCAAATTTATATAAATCTCTGTGAAGCTGTAGTAGGAAAGTGGATTTAATTGGTATGTGTTCATAATTTTCATGAATCGTATTTAACGCATCTCTATAACCTGCAATCTCCCGTTCATCTCTGCTCCTTGGCATTGTCTTATCCAATACAATTTTTCTCAATCTCTCGTCAGAGGTATAGATTCCTTCGATTTTATTAGAGCTTTCCGTACTTTGTATCCTGGCCACCTCTACTAAGTCATTCAGTACATCCGCATGCCTGCTCGCAATTAACCGCTGTTCGCCCCTGTATTCATGAATTGCTGTAAGGTAGCCGACAATTTGTGGTGTCAATAGCTTTACCCATTTTTCAGTGTAGTCATAATTCCTCATTCAATTACCCCATTCCTGGTATAACTATCTCATCCGTGTTAACTTGGCACAATTAAAATATAGCATTCATATACTTCATCGTCAAGTTTAATTTGGTCATTTATTGCATTTTGACCAAATTGATTGTAACTTTGGAAATAGAGCAGAAAGATAATAGCAAGCATTGTCGTCCTCCCATTGAACCATATTTATGGTTCTCGTATACTGCTCTGCAGCTTATATTCCAACATACTTTAGCTAATAACCCAAAGTACTGAGCAATCTTGTTTACTATTGCTTTCAGATTTCACATATGGATAAGTACATTCCACTTTAGGGAGAAATTTTCCATCTATCGCAATTTCCACGCTATATTACTCAGAGCCGGCCATCTTTAATTACGCTCTAACAACTACACATTTATGGTACTAAAAAGCCCTCCGGATTATCTCCACCAGTCAGTTATATGTCAACCATATCTACTACTTCTCATTCGCTCTCCATCAGAAAATATCGCCTGCTCTCGATATTTTGTATGACAAAGCTATCTATATAGTAGAAAAGGATAAATGATTTTTGGTTGTTTATTCGTAACCGCTCCATAGCCAGTACTCTTCCACAAACTCAAAACATTTGAGAAAATAT
>OGSS01000321.1_pt1 | contig 55775 bp, 46 predicted proteins | sample 1553591 | NCBI WGS metagenome assembly OGSS01 (sample SAMEA2580061, study PRJEB22360) | human gut metagenome | biome: human gut; feature: human-associated habitat; material: faeces | place: Denmark | collected 2008/2010
AAGTGCTATTCGGAGAACTCTTTCACGTTAAATTCAACTAAGCACGGAAAGAACCATTTAAGCGCTTACTATTTAACTGTTTCTCTCTCTCCTTTTCCTCGAATTTCGCACTAAATCACTTTTTCCTCTATTATTGAATGCTTCATCAATTTTGCTCTCCAACTGCCATGATATATTTTCCCATTCCATTGTTACTGCATATCCGGAATCGATATTATCCTGCAATCTTGCTGGTGTTTCACCAGCAGTTGGTAAATATATTCCCAACAATCCGTTCCGACTTCGAGAGCCATACGGACGCAATGAAGAATAAATTTCCCAATCTATCCACTTTCTATTCGCTGTTTCGCTCCCAATTAACACTATGGTAACTGTTGAATCTTTTAAATGCTCCTGCCTAATTGCTGCCAATATTTCATCGTCTGTCATGTTTTCATATGACTCATCTAACGAACGATCAAGAAGTGTATTATTATCTCCATATGTTGTTCTTAAATACTCAGCTTTTTTTTGATCATTTGAATGATGATAACTAACAAATACTTTGTGTGTCATAATTTATACCCGCTTTCTATAAATAATATTCTATATTGATTGTAATCCTTTTAAAATTAATTGTATAGCCTCATCCACATATACTGTATTAAATAATACCTCATTTTCTTCTTGTGTTAAGCCATTATTTAAATTAATACATCTCAATTTATTTTGTAGTTCCAAATAATCAACTTCCTCGCCTTGTTCTTTATACCTTTGCAATAATTCTCTATATCCTTTATTACATGAATATTGCCACTGCTCTGTTAATGAATCGGAACATTTGTTATCTTGTAATAGTTCACATACATCACGCACAACACCTCCAAAACCACCAAGCAAATATAGCGGACATCCTAGCTCAGATGCAATTAGAATTTCTTCTAACACACCAGGCATTTTTCCCTTATATCCAACTTTTCTCCCACCAGCGCATATACGTGCATCACAATCATTAATCATTTCATAACGCATTTTCGACAAAGATTTACTCCATACATACCAATTATCTACTGTATCAGGAGCCAAAAACTTTTTGTCTGTTTGAACAAGGTCTGACACTGTTTCATCAATTGGAATCTCTTTCATTTCCAACAATCCTCGATACTGTGCTTTCCATTTCTTTACCTCTAATGTATCAGCTAAATAAATAGGCCACGCAAGATAATTTTTCAAATAAATATCCCGAGTTTTCAATCTGTCTTTCAATACCTGCGCTTCCTGCAACAATTGCTCTGTATACCCATTCTTTCGCAAATCGCCACCATATATAAGCGTTGCTCCTCTACCCAGTACATAATTTGCCACATATTGTGACAATTTTGATAAATGTACTTTATTTTGTCCACTATTTTTTAATTCATTTATTTCTGGGTCTGATATTGAAATTCCTACCTTTTTGCCAAACAACTTGTCCTTTTCATATTCTATAGGTGTGTATATTTCTATTCCCAATTTTTTTAAAAATTCTATTTCTTCAGAATAAATAGGTGGATCTGGATAAATAATTTTATCATATTTTAATTCTATATCTTCACCTTTCTTTATAAGCTTAGGCATGTCTATCATTTCAGGTGGTCTACACATTTTTTTTACTCTTCCAGGTATTTCTAGTTTCAATAATTTCAATTTTTTATCTACATAATTAAATCTAATAGTTTCTATCATAATATTTTCAAGAATTCTATATAAATCACCCTCTTCAACCTTGTCATTAATAATATCCACTCTTACAACTGGTACATTACCCGCAAACGGAAACTTCCTATCCATTGCTTTATCGATCAAATCAATTTCTATTATTGGTCTTTCAAATTCTTTTGCAGTTTGAATTTCTCGCTGGCACCAATATCTTGAAGAATAAATATCTGAATTAATTATTATAACCGATGATTCTTTTATATTATTAATTATCTCGTCATCAAATCTATAACCTGGTGCAATATCATTCGAATCAAAAAAACGACTCATAGCCGAATCGTCTATCAATTCTTTCAATTGCTTTGCTATATTTAGCCCATTTTTCCCTTCTTTTGCGTGACTCAAGAAAATTTTCAACGCACTAGCCGTGCTAATAATTTCCTTTTTTTCATTAAATCCATAGCGATATATTTCATGCGCCATCGAAATAAACAATTGTTGTTCCTTACAAACAGTTAATTCATATTCCCTAATAAAATTATAATTTTGAACTTTATCACTCACTTTATAAGCATATTTATCTAATGCAATCGGGACAATTTTTGCGTTCTCAATATCATATAGGGATTCAACATAATCTCCCCATTTATCAGACGAAGCACTATTAATACCAATAAAGACATATATCAAAATTTTCTCTGATTTTAACTTAGGCAACATAGGAACTTCATTTCCTTCAGAATTTGAATAATAAAAAATAGGCAGATTAATTGTGCGTGAAAATGGTCTATTTATATCGCGAGATAACATTTTTGTAGTATATTGTATATATTTTTCAACACTTGTCTGATCAGTTTCATTCCATACCAATACGACAGATAATGGTTCCATACCTTCCTCCTTCATAAAAATTTCACTATTATTCACTCTCTATATCAAGCATATTTTTATTTTTAAATAATCATTTTCTAAAAGCTGTAATTAATTTTCCACTGAACCCAATTTAGAATACTGATAATTTACGCTATTACAAATATCTGAACTATATCCTTCTAACACACAATAAGCGACACTATCTTCAAATGGATTATAACGATCTAATGTATGCTTTCTCCATAGTAATATTTCTCTATTTTCGATTCAAGCTTCTGCTTATTTCACTACATACAATCTTTATAAGAGAATCTATTCTTTCTCTTTATAATAGTGCTAAATTCTTACAACCAAAATCGAAATCACTTTTACCTTCAAGCAATTTTATATATGCCCCTTTCTCAATATCTTGTATATCATTGATAAAAACATGTTTAGTTACCCCGGCATACCATTTTCTTATAATGTATCAATGCTCATCATTACATTCACTACCAAAGGCTATTCTCTTCATCAATTTTTTATATTCAATCATTTTTTCATTAGTTTCTATTAAATCCTCTACAAGTGCATCATATTCAGGATATTTCTTCTGGATATCCTGAGGTGTTCCGTTATCTCTTTTCAATTCTTCCTCATACCACCTTCGATATTTAGCTTGCCATTTTGTCAAATGCGGACGAAGCCCTATATTCAAAACTTTTTCAGTAAGTTCTATCAAATCACCAGAATACGGAATCCTATTTCCAGGAATATCTTTTAATAATTCTCTTGCTGTTTCAAAGAACTTATACCACGAATCATATACTTCCTTTATTACATCATTCTCTTTATCAAAACGCAACCCGATTTTTCTCGTACTTAATTCCACCCATATTTTATAAGCTATTTCCTGGTCTTTCTTACTATATGAGAACTTTACGCTACTATTTCCTATTCCCAAATTGACTTCATCTATTGTAACTGATTTTTTATTAACATAGTTAAAACATTGCTTCATCAAAAATGAAATTACCAATACTAAAACCAGTGTAATCACAACGGCCAGCCAATTAAATTTGAACACAATTGTACTCCAACCATCTAGTCCTATATCGATTATATTCACTTATCTTCACCTCCCTATAATTTTCGAAATGATTCAAAATACTTCACTGTCTATTTCTTTCTTCTTTCTTCATCCATTCTTTCATCAAATCTCGATATAAAGTATTAGAAATATTTTGCTCACAACAGTGAATTACCTCGTCATCCATATTGTGGCGATACGCAATATATTCACACAGAAGTATTAGCATATTTTGGTATGCTTCTGGCAAATATCTACTTCTAACAATACTTTTAACGTAACCACTTGTACATTCATTTTGAGAAAGTTCCTTCATGCGAATCAATAGTTCTCCAAATACATTTTCTGATTCTTTCTTTTCTAATTTCAGATGTTCTGTATTCAAATGGACATTTTTCCCAAGGTCAATACAACATTTATTGTTAACATACATATGCAAACTATCACTAATATGCATATACTCGCCAACTCCAACATTTAACCATCCAGCAATGATTTCTTGTAAAAATGTAAATTGCAAAAAATTATATGGTAAGCCAAATACTATATCATTACTACGCATAATCTGAGTCCATAACAATTTTCCATCTCTAATTTTTAGCAATGAGCAAATATTGCATGGTATATCATCATTATTTGGTCTACCCTTACTTTGTGGAAGATCTATGTCTGGTTTCCAAATCTCCATTACCACTTGCCTTGATTCTGGATTATTTTTCAAGGCATCATAAGCTCTACTTATCTGATCAAACCCAAAAGAATACCTCAGTCGTTTTCCATATGCTCCTGGATACCGGTCATATTTCCCCTGATATTTCGGAAGTGCAGGATTCCATGCATTTAACAGGATTGCTTCATCACTGCCATTCATAATCATAACTAATTCAGCAATTGCAAAAGCAGGACTTACCGCTGGTTTCCGGCTCTCTACCCAACGTTGCGTTGGATCAGCTATAGACATACATACATGTGTTAATTCTTTAGTTTGTCCATTCCGCCCAAAAGCAACTTGTCCAAACTTCTCAAGTTTTTGAAATATATCACAATATACTTCATCTGCAGTTCTGCCAAAAGCACACTCATTTATTCCCATAAACTTTCCCTATTTTATCATTTATCCCCCATTTAGGCGGATAAAAGTATTCTATTTTATCTTCTTTCATCCTATATTTCTGCTTAATTCTCGTTCGTCCGCTACAGTCTAAAATATCTGGATATTTAACACGAGAATATTTATCTGTTTCACAAAAAATATTTTGACAGTCAATAAGCTGAAGTTCTCGTCCCCAAAGAGTCACAAAATTTAATCCCAATCGTCTAAATTCTTCCTTTTGATGTTCGCACATATATCTAATAATATACTCTTGTGAATATTCTTCTGAATTGCTAAAACATTTTCGTATTCCGGCTTTCGCTCCAGGACCAGCAATTACAAATTCCATTTCATTAAAATTCACCAATTCCGAATAGTTAATATCAATAGCATATTGATATGCCAAAAAAGTACCTATGGTTGGATATGACAATAACGTATTATAAAGTTCTTCTAGCTTTCGACATTGAATAACCTTTTTTGTTATATGATCTTTCATCATATAATCTATTAGCATTAAATGGTTCATAAACTTACGTTCTTGCCCAAAAGTCGTCTTCCCAGACGCCATTATGTATGCACCCGAATATAATTTTTCTCCTTTATCATAATAATCATTTAATACTTTCCCATATTGCTCAATATCAAAATTTCTGTAATTAAGGATCCCAAAATTATGCTCTAATTTTTCCCATGTTTCTATGTTGTTAAATGTTTTAAAAAGTAAAATGCGAAATATGGTATCTTCCTCCGTATACCCACTTTGATAAATGACATTTCTTATCAAATATTGACTTACCCTATCGCTTGCTCTATAAGCATTTGTAAACTTATATTCTCGCAAAATCATATCATTCGTAAGATTACATTTACTTCCCATCAACTTACGCATAAAAATATTTTGACGTTCGCAAGCAAATTGCCAGTATGTATCATATACTTTTGTCTTTTTTAATCCATCTCTTTTTGTATTTATTATCATTTTCTTTCACCTTCAAATCTAACAAATTGACCCGATTTGTTCCATTTATATGGCAAGCCTTGCTGTCCCATTTCGTAATGGTATCCAACCCAATTAACAATATTTGCACATATATTATCTGGCAATTTTTTATATGGTCTTCCAGCAGCAATTACTTCAGCAAATTCTTCCGGAAGTTCTATAGCATTCTCGCCAAAATACCAATAGTAAAATGATAATAATACTCTGTCTATTCTTGTATCATGTGATAGATTATTTTGATTTATTCCATCTACATAACTATGATGCGAATTTTCTTGCATCCATTCATTGCCGATATGGTGATAGATATTATCACCATAACACTGTTGATAATTTCCATCAAAGCGTGGTCTTTTCACAAAAAATCTAGGATCTTCCCAATACTCATCAAATGTACATATTTCATCGACTCTCATTAAAAAAACCATTTTATGTGATATCGCCGTGTTTGCTCCTCCAAATCCTGCAACCCAGTCTCCCATTAAGGCTCGTTCCCGAATTTGTGGTTTACATGTTGCCAATGAGCAAATATTCCAGAAAGGATTCGGAGCAAAGCCATAATCTCTTGTAATTACATATGAATATAAATACATCTACTCATTCCACCATTCTAACAAGTTACCCTTGTTGTCCCCCAATTCCTGCTAGGTCCGTTCCATGTGTTATCTCCATTAATCCCCGAAATAATACTTTCTCCGTTCCATTTTTGAAGTGAATCCCCATATTTATTCAATGCTTCTGGAAGTTCACTATCACTTTCTCCTGGTAAATAAACACCCACTATACGTTTCCCTTTTTTTGCAGCATATTCTATTTCCCAATTTACATACTCACTTTTACTCGTATCCTTACCTATCAGTACAACCATTGTCCCCGCCCAACCAATTTGTGGTCGAATAATGGATTTTATATATTCTTCATTATGAGCATTATTAGGATTTTTATTTTCATAGATTGAGCTATCTTTCATTGTCATACCATGCGTACCAAGCAATGACTTTAAATCTTCTATTCTTTCCGCATCTGTATGATAATGCGAAACAAAAATATTTTTTATATCGCTCATATTTTCAAACCTCCTCTTTATAAAAGATATTTTTTCAATTTAAATCTGCATTAACAAAGAATTACCAACCTTAGAATCAACTTTATAATCTTTTCAAAGCATGAAGATATTCTTAATCCGCGGCTACACTTAAACTATTATCCTCAAAATATTTTTCTGTACAATCCAATATTTATCCTTATCTAAATCATTATCTCTTCTGCCAATTTACAACTGTGCATCTTAGTGATATACAAACTGATCATACTCTACATCAATTAAACAGATTCCTGCCTTCATCTATCTATAATTTTTTGATTTGTTTTTCTTTATTCTACCACATCTATAGACTTTCCTCCACTGTTTTTTGCAAGACCTTTTTGCATAAAATTGCAAAAACTTTTTGTAGGTCGTTGCAGCTGCATTTTGTAGGTAATTGCAAGCCCGGCTGGCAGTCATGGTACCTGCCAGCTATTTAAAAGGGCATTGCAGACATTCTTTAAATATTTTGCCTGCGTAGAAGCAGACTTTACTTTAGGGCAATTTACCCATTCTGACTGTTGATCTTTGAAAGTGTTTCATTAATGCTGGATTCCCGTAATCGGTTATTGACACCAGGAAACAGGATCAGTTCTACATGATGGGTCAGCCTGCCGATCAGTGCCGTTGTCATTCGCTGGTCGTAAAGAACATTCACCCATTGAGAGAATTCCAGGTTCGTATTCAGGATGACAGATTTCTGCTCGTGTATCTCAGACAGATAATCAAACAGAAGCTGCGAACCGTTCCTGTCATATGGAACATAGCCGAATTCATCCAGGATCAGGATCTGTGCGCTGTTTAATTTCTTTTTCAACGTACTGAGCGTACCTTTTCCCTGACTTTCAGAAAACAGGTTGATCAGTCCTGCAGTGCGATAGAATCTGACTGGGATCTCCTGATTGCAGGCCGACATCCCGATCAGTATTAACAGCATCGTTTTGCCGGTTCCTGTACCTCCATACATGATGACATTTTTTCCAGCATGATAAAAATCCAGGTCAAGCAGGCTTTGAAAACTGATACCATCAGGAAAATCAATTTCATCTGTTTTGAATTCTTCTGCCCGGTATCTGCGTGGAAAACCGGCTGTATTAAGATATTTACTTTTTCTTTTTTCAATACGGTAGCTGATCTCATTTTCCAGAAGGTTTAACAGGTACTTTTGTGGGGTATCTCCTTCCAGCGTAAGTGCCTGTCCGGCAAAGTTCGTGGACAGCCTCAGCTGCTTACAGCATTGCGCAATAGAATTTTCTATTTCAGCCATGATTGAAGGCACCTCCTTTGTGTAGGGCGGCATCCAGTTTCTGAAGATCATTTCTAAAGGGAATGATCCTTTGTTTTGGAATATCAGGCCCGGAATCCAGAGGCGGCAGGACTGGAACATCCGCATAAGTCCGCCTGTACAGGGTTTCAAGACTATCCGGATCAGTCGCATTCATGCGTACAGCCTCGTTGACAGTATTGACTGCACTGGTAAATCCGGTACGTTCTGTAAGCTCTGCAAGTACCTTAAGGATACGCCCACGGTCCTTACTTTCGCAGCTGTCCATATACAACCGCATGGTTTGCGGCATCATATCGTAAATGCCACTGTTACGCAGGGAACGTGGCTTCCTGGCTATATAGGCAAGATACGGTACCCAGTCCATGCTTTCGTGGTCGCTTCCGTAAAGCCGTTTGTGGCGTACAATTTCATGCATATCCTGATCCAGGACAGTCACGGATGCTGATGTGATCTTCAGGTTTACAATAGATTCACAGAAGACAGGAGATGCTGAATAACGATGCTTTCCTGCATCCAGGGTGAGGTTCTTCCGCATATTTACGTGCAATCCTGATTTTATACAGGATTGTACATCAGCTTTGCTGCTAATAACTTCTTGCTACATCGACCATACATAGTGCGTTTTACCATCTTCACTTTGTTATTTGTTCCTTCTACAAAAGCATTGCTTAAGTCACTGGCAACTGCATTTTCAACAGCTGAAATATCCTTTTCCAATCCACTTGCAAAAGATGCTAACTCTTTTAATGAAGAATACTTGTAGCGGTCAATAAATAGATATAATAATGGCATTTTTTTCGTCCGAAATATTTCACGGAATTCACGAATACATTTTTCAATTTCCTGCAAAATACTATATTTATTCCACAAATATTCATAGTGTTCCAAAGTTAGATATCCATTTAACCATAGATACTGAAAGATTCCTTTTCTGGTAATATAATCCGTTTTTGCCTTTTTTGATTGAGCGGTTTCATGGGAAGAAGAAACATATTTATTCACATCTATCTGATATTGCACTGCCACGGAATGTACATATTGACGGACATTACCATTTCCACAAGCACATCCCAAATCCATTACCAGACGTGCCGTTTCAGATTGTGTTTTTCCTTCTGTTAAACATCTGATAATAAAATCTTTATGCTGGTCGAGACTACTTCGCTTGTTTGTGCGGCAAAGAATCATTGGATCTCCCTTTAAATATTTTTTGTTGTCTGTCTATTGATTTGAAATCTCCTTGTAATTTCTCGGATACTTATTCCGGTTTGGTACATTTTCTGAATCTGCTGAATCAGTTGTAAACGTTTTTGTTCAGCTTCCGTAAAGTTATCCACAATGGGTTCGATTTTTTTTACAAGGTACACTTTCCGACCGTTCAGGAAGATTCTCTTTTATAGTTTCTTTGGAAGTAATCGCTGTAGTTGAGGCTATTTCGCGACTTAATATTTTATTAACAGCATCCATAAGGTTCTGATGAAGATGGAATCTGTCCGCAATCTGCATACAATCCGGTAGTATTTCTTCTACAGCTTTTGCATATGCACTTGCCCTGTCTCTTGTAACAGTCTTAACTTGTTTATTCGTTTTCAACCATTCTTTCAGCGTAACTCCATCACGTCCATCTAAAATAGCTACAGGTTTATGCGTTTCTTCGTCTAATATAATCGTTCCATATGTGTGTCTTTTCTTATAAGCAAAATCGTCAATTCCGATAGCAGAACCGCATTCGGCTTCTGACTGTTTTTCATATCTCTTAATGAGCGTACGAATCACGGTATCACCACTTGTTTTAATATTCATTGATTTAAGAATTCTAGCACAACTTTCGCAACTGGTTTCAAGAGCTAATGTTGTCATCAAAGCAACCAGCCGTTCTGTCATATAACTGTAATTATTTAAAAAGTTCTCAAAAGTTTCCGTAAATGATGTTATAGAGCATTCAGGATTGACGCAATTAAACTCATAAAGGTTAACGTCAAGCATTACTCTTTTTCCGTAAATAGGCAAATCTTGAACTTTACGGTGATGCGTTGCATGCAGACTAGAAGACTCCACTATGCATTTAGGACAGTTACATCTTTTTGTATGAGAGCGCATTTTAATATGAATTTCCTTGTCTTCGACAAGAACAGATTCAATCAATAAATTCTGAGGATAAAACTGAGATAATGATAAACTATTTGTTGCGTCTGTCATGGTAGTACTCCTTATAAAACAAGCTTCTCATAGTATACCATTTCCAACATTAAATTTCCAGCTTCATACGCAAATATGCGGAAGAGCCATATAACTCAGCAGAAGATTCAAAACTAATATTATTATTTTTTACATAAAATTCTAAGCTCTCCATAAAATCTTTAATTTCCATTCCCTTTAAAATACTAACAAAATTAGCATCTGTAGCATTCTTTTTTTCAACTAGGTATTCACCAAAAACATATATCTTCTTTTTATAAGTAGCTCTAGTTTCATCATTCTGAGCTTTTAAAAATTCTTCAATAATATTTTTCAATTTCATTTTGTTACCCCTTTTTCATCACTTTACAATTTTTTATAAAAATATCGTACAAAACTTTCTATCGAGTAGTTAGATGTCAAGTAGACACCCCTAACAGAAATCCTGACTTGTGGCCTTTCTGCATGGTTCTTCCATAATTATCCGTCACATACAGTAACAATATTATTTAGCAGCTATAGTTATTATTGCCGCTATACAACTAATCAGCGCATAAATACTGGCAGAATATGCATATATTTTAGTGCTATCTGTCTCTTTTTCAAATGCCTTTCCTGATAATATAAAGGCAGAACCCAAAAATAACAAAATGAGTCCTTTGCTAACGTCTTCAATCATGCTGTCTATTCTCCTCACAATAAGTATATCTATCAACCATCCAATGCCTAATGCCCACATAAAACTTCCAACAACTATCATTATCATAAAAGTAGACATTACAAGTACACTATCATATATTTGATTATCAATAAAAAAACTTTTATTGATTTTCCACGGAAAAAACAAGGCATTTAATACAAGAAGTACTCTCTCACTTCTTTTAAATTTCTTTTTTTCCCTCTTCCCTTTAAGCTCCTTATTCAATACATGTTCTTGCTCAATTCTTTTCAAAGCTCTATAATAAGCCTCTTCCTGAATTTCAATCATTTGTTCTTGAGACAACATGCATTTATTAATATATTGTATATTTTTCGAATTATTTTTTTTATTCATACATTCCTTTCAAAGACATTCTTGCATAATTTTTTAATCCATATCTTTACTGCATTTTATAAAGCATTATATTTTTGTATAGTGGTATTTTTCTCTGATAAACTATACCAAGTGTTTATTAAGTCTTATCCTCTCTTCCACCCCATTGTCAAACCTATACGCCATCCTCCTCCGGTCAAACACCGGATTCGTATCATGTATAACACTATGATGATTCGGACATACAATCATCTGGTTATTCGCATCATTATTCAAACTATTAACAAAATAATCAATGTGATGTGCCTCTGCGATATGTGAGCCATATTTTTCTCCAATCACCTGTCCGCATATCTGGCATCGGTATCCATACAACAGCTTCAAATTTTCTCCAATTTTTCTGTTCAGTTTACGAATCTTGACAATCTGTAACTTCTTTTCTATTCCACTACTTTTATCTTCCATCTCATATTCTATTTCGTTCTCCACAGTCCGCTCTCGCATTCCTTGAATTGCCTTTTTCATAACCTGAAAATCATCCTGTGCTATTGGCTCCAGGAGAAAAGTATCTTCATATTCTGTTGTATAAATAGCAAGATATTCCTTTAGCCCATCCAGCATTTTTACATAGCTTCTGTCTTTAGGATCTCTGCTTTCACGAATCATCTTTATGTAACTCATGCTTTTGAAAAAGTATTGCTGAAATGCCTGTGACAGCTCTCCATTTCTCGGATATCTGATCTGATAGGCATCCTTCTTTCTCTTTTCTACTGAGTTATTCATATTAACGATTTTGGCATCATACGTCTTTCCGTTCATAAAAAAATGAATGATTTTAGATTGTCCACGCTGTAAAAAATTCTCCATATTTCGGAGAAAAATCACCTGATTATCTAACGGCAATGTAAAGCCTTCCATCAACGTAGACCAATCTATTTCTTTTTTATACACATAATTTTCTGATTCCATACGCATCTTCTCCATCACTATAAAAGTGCTTTTATCTGCTCTTTATACCGTCTCCGATAATAATCCATCGCCCTATACTCAATAACATCCTTCATTTGTTCCGCCAGCACTGGCTCCTTCACAATTTCTTCCATTTCATCCCTCAATGCCAACGCCGCGCCATCCTTTTTCACAAAGAATTCTTCCCCAGATTTTAACAGAAAGTGTACCGGCATTTTCATTATCTTTTGGATATGGTTCTTATCCGAAATCTTGCGATATTCCTCATATGTAATCTCTTTCTCCAAATCCTTCCAGTTTGTTCCTGTAGAGAAAAATTCTTTCCAGCTTGCCAGAAGTTCTGCCTCTGACACCTTCATTCTCACATTCCCATGGTTATAAAAAGCCATCAGTACCGGCATTTTATACACCTTGCTCATGTTGGTGTTTTCCAGCAGATTTATAAAGTCTTTTCCGATTCCCTGACAGAATCTTTTCTGCTCATCTGTGAGTTCATCCAATTCTTCCAGGTAATTCAGATACTTTTTAAACGGATTTTCATTCGAATGTGTAACTGCCATCTGATAAACATCATCATCCATATAAGTAAACAAATCCATTCTGGTCGGTCGTTTGCCAAGCAGTTCTTTGATCCGGAAATACTCGTTTCTGATCTGTTCTTGGATCGTCAGTTGTTTCTTGTCCATTTCTGCAAACAGATCAATTAATCTCATATCAAAATCAACAAAACAGTCATCTGGGTAGTCCGTTTTATCTGCCGGACAATAGGTTTCTTTTCCTGTTTTATTTCTCCCAGTCAGCAAATATCTGACTCTTCCCGCTTTTTCATAATTGCCGATAAAGTCCAGAACATTGAGATATTCTTTTCCCTTATTTCTGCGCAATCCCCTTCCAAGCTGCTGTAGAAATACAACCGGGGATTCTGTCGGACGCAGGAACATTACCATATCGACTGATGGAATATCTACGCCTTCGTTGAACATATCCACTGAAAAGATAACTTTAATTTCTCCGCTTTTCAGTTTCGCAATCGCTTCTGCTCTGTCCATAGAAAACTCGCCATCTGCGTTGCTATAAACTGCTGCCGACGGAATTCCTCTTTTACCGAATTCTTTTGCCATTTCTTCTGCATGTTTTCTGGAACAGCAGAATCCTAATGCCTGCCTGGAGCCATATTTGCAGTAATATTTGTAAATCAACTCATGCCTGTAAGCATTCCCGATATAAGTTCTGTTCAGTTCATCTTCTGCATATTTTCCTTTGACTATATGTAATTTTGTGTAGTCAGTCTCATCATAAATTCCATAGTAATGAAACGGAACCAGCATTCCCTTATTGATTCCGTCTTTCAGCGAAATCTCATACGGCACATTATAATCGCAGATTTCATATATATTTTTGCCGTCCATTCTCTCAGGCGTTGCCGTCAGTCCAAGGAGAAACTGCGGTCTGAAATATTCTACAATTCTTCGATATTGGTCATTGACTGCATGATGAAATTCATCAATCACCACGTAATCGAAGTAATCCGAGGCAAAATATTTTTCATTCAAATATTCCGGTTTCCCAAGGCTTGCTACCGAGGCAAATATAAGCGGTTTATCTGTGCATTTCTCAGCTCCCATAAAAAATCCATAGTCTTTGGAATTTCTTACGTTCTGAAAAGAAACTGCTGCCTGTTTCAGAATCTCTTCCCTATGTGCAACAAACAACACTTTCTCATATTTTTTTGAATCAAACGCAGCCAAAAATGTTTTCCCGATGCCCGTTGCAGCCTGAATGAGTGCTTTCTGTGCTCCTTCTGCTCTTGTATCTTCCAATGCGCACAATGCCTCGATCTGTGCTCCTCTTGGTTCATATAAAGATTTTATTTTCGTATCATTTGTTTCCGACTCTGTAAAGTCATATCTGTCAAGGTCTCTTGCCACCGCCGGACGATGCCAGTTCTGGGAGTAACGTTTTAATTCTTTGTCATCAATGATAATGGAATGATTCTCAAATAAATCTTCAAATGTATGAAAGAACTCTTTGTAGTTTTCCGGGTCTTTCTGACTGCTGAACCGATAATTCCATTCTATTCCTGAGGTCAGCGCACTTCTGGAAATATTAGAAGAACCGATATAAAGTTCACTGTGATCTGTATAATGGAAAATGTAAGACTTTGGATGAAAGGAACGTCCTTTTTCACAATAAAATCTAAGATCAACTCTGTCACCAAGTTTTCTTTTGATCAGATATAGTGCTGATGGCTGTGTAATTCCAAGGTAGTTTCCTGTCAGGATTCGGATTTTGGCTCCACGTTTCAAAGTATGTTCCAGTTCCTTCAGCAGCATTCTCACTCCGGATTCCATAAGAAAAGAGACAATGATATCAACGCTTTCTGCTTTTTTCATACTCTGGATCAGCTGATAATATAGCTGTCTTCTTTTATCCGGTCCACCGGTCATTGCATCTGTAGAATATTCGTTTTCATACCCGATGTTTACTTTTTCTGTAGAAGTAAATTCAGCCATTTTTCCTCACCTCTTCCCGGCCGGACATCTCCTGTGATCCAATGTTCTTCTATTTTAAGGCCATGCATGTCATGTATGAACTCTTTAAATGTATCTGTTGTAAAATCGGTAAAATATCTTCCATTTCGTTCGCCTTCAAATTTTCCGTATTTGAAAGAGGTATAAATCCATCCTTCCGATTTCAATGCTGCATACATATTTTCCAAAACTTCACGCAGTTGTTTTTTCGGCAAATGGAGAATAGATGCACAAGCCCATATACCATCATATTTTTCTTTTTCATCCAATTCTTGAAACAGCATCTGCCTGACTTTAATTCCTGTATATTTACTTGCAATCCGGCATAATTGTTCTGAACCGTCAATTGCATCTATTTGATATCCACGACTCAGAAAATACTTTGTATCTCTTCCTGCGCCACAGCCAAAGTCAAGAATATACGCATCTGGGTTAAGTTTCTCCAGAAATTTGTCTTGTACTTCTGTAAACTTTACTGAAACAGTCCCAGATGCAAAAGACTGCGCATTTTTGTTGTAATATTTTAATGTTTTATCTATATCTGTCATATATTCACTCACCAAATGCCATCCAGCACTGATTTCACTCCTGTTTTATCTGCAAAATACCTGTTTTGTTTCTTATGCCTTAATTTTTCTGATAAATCTAACTTCTTTGTGACATATTATACAATTTTTTGACATAAACAGCAACAATTTTCGTCAGACATTTTTTATTATATTCACTTATCTATAATACACAAAAACTGTTGCATATTTCTTTTTTGACATCTTTTTTCTTTCATCATCTTCCATATAAAAAGAAAGCCAGACTGCACATAGGTTTCTTCCCCTACATACAGTCTGGTTCTCTGATTCCATCATTCATTTCTGGTAATAAGTCGATAAGTCAAACGTTCAATTACGCTTCCGCATCCATCTCCGCCTTAATCTCATCCTCGCAGTCTGCCATCGCCTGTAATGTCATAGTCAGCAGCTTCTGTAATTCCCAGCCGAGCTGGTCAGCGCCGCGTTCAATGACTTCTCTGGAGCATCCTGCTGCAAAGCCTTTGCTTTTATATTTCTTTTTCAGAGATTTCAGTTCCATGTCCTTGGTGCTCTTTGACGGACGCATCAGTGCTGCTGCCCAGATCAGACCTGTCAGCTCATCGGCGGCGAAGAGAACTTTTTCCATCTCATGTTCCGGTGCTACGTCAATAGTTGCGCCGCAGCCTACTGTGATTCCATAACCATGTGATACGACTGCATGGATCACATCTTCGCCTACGCCTGCCTCGCGGAGCATTTCCGGGGCTTTGAGGCAATGTTCTTCCGGGTAAAGTTCGAAGTCGATGTCGTGGAGGAGTCCTACGATTCCCCAGTATTCTGCATTTTCACCGTAGCCAAGTTCGTTAGCGTACCATTTCATTACTGCCTCTACAGTCAGTGCATGCTGAATGTGAAATGGATCCTTGTTGTATTTCTTTAATAAAGTAAATGCCTCGTCTCTTGTAATTGTCTTCATTATAATGTCACTCCTCGTTTCTGAATCCTAACGCTGTTTTTTAATTCTCTGTCAAGCAGATAAAATCATCCGCTTCGCTACTTGCTCATAACCGAATACTGCTTCGCAGTTTAGCATTTAATTTGAACTTTTATCTCTCAATCTGAATCTGACATACTTCCATAGCTTTCAGTGCATTCTCATGGCTTTTCGGTGTTACGCCTGCGCAGCATTTCGCGTCTACAATGATCGGAACTTCCGGGAGGGATGCTTTAACGAGAAGTGCATTGGAAATTACGCAGATATCTGTACATAAACCTACAAATGTGATGCTTTCAATTCCCTGATCTTCATTCAATTGAACCAGTTCTCCAGCCAAATCTGTAGAACCAAAAGTTTCTTTATCGATCGGTTCTGTTTTTCTGAGTGTGTCTAATTCACTTCTGATCTGCCATCCTTCGGTATCTCTGATGCAGTGCGGTACCGGAAGTTTCTTGCCTTCCTGAGTATCAAGATAATAGGTTTCGTGAGTATCTCTGGTAAAGAATACGGTTCCGTCAAAGTTTTTGATCTTTTCTTCCACATGAGGTACGATTGCTACTGCTTCTTTCGTTCCGAGAGCGCCATCAATAAAATCGTTCTGCATGTCTACAACTACTAATACTTTCTGCATTGTTTTTTCCTTCCGTTTCTATAAGTATTTTTATCACTATACAACAATAAAGTAAATTTGTACAGATTGATTCCTGCTATTTTGCCATAACTTTCTCAAATCTGTATTTCTGCTTAATATCAGGATATTTTTCTCTGTCTACTTCGCTCATAAACATATCATATGGTCTGGCACAAATTTTAAAAGGTGCGTAAAGTGCCTGATAGATCATCAGTTTTTCGCCATTTTCTGTGTGATGGGCGACTGCCAGTATTTTGTAGAGATATTCGGATGTGTCTGCGGATACCCATTCTCTTTTGAAATGCTGCACGATGTCTCCTACGTGGATATCATGTTCCGGTGTTTCGGATCTGTTTGTCTCTTCTGCATCGTCTTCTTCTATTTCAGGTTCTGTGTTGAGTTCCATGTATTCCTCTTTATCAAGCGATACCGGAATTCCAGAACGGCCGTTGATATGCACACCGCCATACCAGGTGCCTGTGACCTCACAAATATCACCTACTTCGTATTCCATGCTGCAGTCATTATTTTTCTTTATGATTCTGATTTTTACCATTTTTATTTTTCCTTTTATCTCTTATCATTTTAAATACATTCACATTTTTTATTTCCAGTTTTTCCAAATCTCTGGCTGATATCCTACCGTTGCCTGTTTTCCATTTCTTACAACTGGGACTTTGATGATACTCTGATTTTCTAGGATTTTCTCTGCCCTATCTTCTTCTGCAATGTAAGTAATAAGAGCCAGCAGATCTTTGTCTTTACTATTAGTATCTATCAGCTTGTCATATCCACCTACTGCCTGGCAAACAGACTGGAATTCACCTTTGCTCAATCCTTTTTCTCTCATATCAATAAACTGATACTTGACTCCACGTTCTTTGAAATATCGTTCTGCTTTCTTACTGTCGAAATTTTTCTTTGTTCCGAAAATCTGTATGTTCATAATGTTCTTCCTTTGTTTTTATTTTACGATCTGTTTGATAAAAGAACCAGACAAATATTCCAAAAACCTGCTTTCCTATTTGTCTGGTTCCATTATTTTTTACATATCATTATTTATTTTTTCTTCTTTTATTACTCCAATTGCATGTCCCAGTATCCTGATCTGTTCCGCGTCAACCATCATTGGTTCGTAATCCTTATTTTGTGAAATTAACAAAATTGTGCTTCCCATCTTCATGAATGTTTTTAATGTAACATTTCCATCCAGTTCCACCGCTGCAATCTGATTATTATCCACCACATTTGTCTGCCGTAAAACAACCTTATCACCATTATCAATTCCTACGCCTGTCATAGAATCTCCACGTACTGTGAGAAGAAATGTCTCATAAGGTGCAGAAAGCCATTCTCTGGGAAGACGGCATGTTTCTGTAATTCCCTCAACCATTTCAATAGGAACTCCTGCAGCTATTTCCGCAAACACAGGGCATGTAACCAGTTCGCTTGCGTTTAAAACTCTTTCTCCCTGTTTTTCCTGAATAATAAATTCCTCCGGCTGTTCATCATCACAGATATAGTGATGTTTTACACCCTTTACCAAATCTTTATACATATACTCTGTTATTCCGGATGCCAGCATGGAAAAATCAAACTTTGGAATGTCTTCTATTTCCGTCCCGGTCTTATCAATAATTTTTAATTCATTCCCATCCGTAATGATTCCATAACACGTTTCAGGACTGACAGCCATATAAGAACGCAGTTGTTCTTCTGCATGATTAATTCCAGATTGATATTGTTTAACTTCAGCCAGAATATACGGCACTTTTCTGTTATTACGATAAATCATAACTGCAATATCTGCAAAACCTGTCTGAGAAAAAGACTGTACTTTCCATTCTATTTCCAACAGTTCTGTTGGATAATGATAAACTTCTCGTAATTCCCGTAATAACCACTGACGAATTTTTTCTTCTTTATTATAGGGATCTGCAATTTTGTCCATAAACAGATAATTCTTTAATGGAATATCTGTCAGACAACGAAACGCTGCCTTTTCCTTCATTTTTAAGAACTCAGGCTCTATACTGGAAATAAAACGCGAAGCTGTTCCATGACAGCTCATATATAATTTTTCTGTTGCTCTTGTCATACCTACATATAACAATTTTCGTTCCATGGTTTCTACATAAGCGGCGTCTTCATTCTCCTGCAATAAATTTGGATTTGGAAGAATTTTTTCTGACAACCCTATCAGAATCACAATCTTAAATTCTAGTCCCTTAATTGAGTGCATAGTCAGAAGTTTTATTGTATCCTCTCCAAAGTTAATTCCCTCCTGTGTAGTATACAACGCTGTTTTTATATTTTTATCCATTTCATTTTGAAATTCTTCCAGAACTCTTTTCGTTCTGGCAACAATAGCAATTTCTTTTGCATCATACCGTTTCAGAAGTTTTCTCAGAAGTCCTTCTGTACCCACTATTTCTTCCTGAATTGTATGATATTGAGTAAAGATCGGATAGCTTCCCTGCTTATCAATTAATGACGGTTTTACAAAATTATCATCATTAACAATATCTGTATCTTCACTAATCAGACTGTATGCCGCCTCTGCAATCTGCGTAGTTGTACGGTAATTCTTTGCGAGAGATATACTTTTTCCTGTCATATCCAGGCCAATACTTGTAAAACTCCGTCCTTTTACAAGCCAAGATGTACTGTAAATACTCTGTGCTGTATCTGCCACAAACATAATACTGCTGTAGTCTTTTTCAGATTCATACATTTGCATCAGACATTGCAGCTGAACTCTGGACAGATCCTGACTTTCGTCAATAATAATATGTGTATATTTTTGTATTTTATGATTCCTTAGATATTTTAAAGCATATAATGCCACATCCTGAAAATCACAAAGCCCCTCAGCAAAGCATGCTTTGGTATATACTGCCATCAGTTCATAAATTGCCTGCCTGATTCGACTGTTTTTTTGCAGTTTTTGAGGTCCTTCATTGTTTCCTTTACTTCCTGTTCTGCCGATTCGGTCTGCTGACTGATAACTTTCATATTCCACATAATTACATGCCTTCATCCAGGCAATCTCATTTTTAAGAAAACCCAGATATTTGCTGTCTAAAATTTTAATATCCCCAAAAGTCTTTTTTACACTGTTAAGACTGCGCTGCCATATTTCATTTTCTTTTTGTTTTGAAATAAGCTGTAATTGTTTTTGATTTTCCTTACAAAATGCTTTGAAATAAGAAAACAGTAATTTATCTATGTTCGTTATTTTTACATTTTTCTGTATATCTAATTTATCAAACAGCCCATATTGATCTTCTTCATCAATCTGGCTGTATATATATTCGATATAATTGGTCAGGCTTTTATTATAAGTAACCATCAGGATTTTGTCATTTACATCATAGCAATAATTGTTAAGAAGAAACGAAATCCTATGTACTGCTACCGTTGTTTTTCCAGAACCTGCTACCCCTCTAATAATCGACTGCCCCATAGTAGAGCTTCGAATTAATTTTTTCTGTTCCAGATTTAATTGCATACCTTATCTCCTGTATCTAAAAATGTTTCAAAAATACGTATTTCTTCCTTTTTATTTCTATATATTACCATATACAGCAGTAAGTTACAATGTCGTCATTATGCAATTATATTTCACATTTTTTTCAAATTCTCACCACATATTTCTCACATTTTCTGGTTATATTATTACCTGTACAGAGCAAAGAGTAATTGCAATAAAACTTTTTCTTTTTCATACTTTTGCCGGGGGCTGATTCAGTTCCCGGCCTCCTTCTTTTTTCAGATTTTCTTTTTGATACGGCTGTATATACTTAAGCCTTTTTCCTGTCCGTATTTTGAAACGATTGTCTTGTATATCTGCTGCTTTCTTTGTTTGCCTTCCGTATTCTTCCCAACCACCGCAGACACATAATTTACAACTTCCTTTGACATTCCTGCATTGTTTAAAATCTGTTCTACTTCCTGCTGAGGTTTCTTTAACCCTACGTTCATGTCAATTATTTTTTTCTGCTGTTTAGATGCTTTCTGTTTTGGCTGTTTTCGTTCTTTTGGATTTACTTCCAATGTCTTTGCATTTTCAGGTTTAACGTCTTTTTGCTTATTATCTTTTTGTTTATTCTTTGTCTGCTTGTTGGAAATTTTATCAATTCTTACGACCTTCGCTTTCTTTTCCGTTTTCCAGAACTGAATAATCGGATCATAGCCGGTATCTTTGCTGACAATCACAAACTTACAGGATTCTTTCTGATCCATATGTTTTGCGCCTACCAGATATCCCAGGTAAGATCCCAGATGCATATCTGCTGACTGCTTTCCGGTCGGAACTTTGTGTGTGATCAGCTTCGCAGCTCCATGATTGCTGATAATATCCAGGTCTATTTTCTTATTGTTATTTGTATAAAAAAGATGAATATAATCAGATTCACCTAATTTTTCACATCCATTCAGACCTTCACACCCTACGTTTTCAAAATCAATCAAATAATATACTTTAATAATGTTCACCTTCTTATAAATTTATATTTCACTGAATAAATATTCTTATATCATCTATTCAGTAATCTAGTGTGCCGACAAGTTGATTCTTGAAGCAATCTTGCAGGATAAATTTTCTTATTTCAAGGCGGAGGAGAGAGGCGTAGCGGTGGCTACGGCGACCGACGACAACGCGGAAATAAGAAATTTAGACGCAAGATTGTTCGAGAAATCAACTTGTCGGTACACTAGTGCTTTCCCGTAATATGGGGATTCATAACATAAGCATTCTTTCTCTGCCATTACAGCAGATAATTTCTTCCTATTTTAACATGTATCCTCCATCCGTACAACGCTAAATAAAATATTATCATATCTACGAATATGATTCCCATATTGCCGGCATAATAATTTTACATACCTTTTGTGAAAAGTGACGGATTTTCATCAGATTTAAGTTGATAAATCTTTAACAAAATTCAAAAAAAACGCAAAAATCCTGTTGATTTTAAGCGTTAAATATGTATAATAGTAAAAGAGAAGCGATACCCATTCGCTTTTATGGTAAGGTATCTTAAGCCTGTTTAAACAGGCGCTTTCATTAACGAAGAAAAGAGGTTAAACGTAAGATGGCAAAAATCGATTTAAGCAAGTATGGCATTACCGGAACTACAGAAATTGTCTACAACCCTTCTTATGAAGTATTATTTGAAGAAGAAACCAAACCGGAACTGGAAGGCTTTGAAAAAGGTCAGGTCAGCGAACTTGGTGCAGTTAACGTTATGACAGGTATCTACACAGGACGTTCTCCTAAAGATAAATACATCGTTATGGATGAGAACTCCAAAGATACAGTATGGTGGACAACAGACGAATACAAAAACGATAACCATCCTGCAACTCAGGAAGCATGGGATGCAGTAAAAGAAATCGCTAAAAAAGAGCTCTCCAACAAGAGACTTTTCGTAGTAGATGCATTCTGCGGTGCTAACAAAGATACTCGTATGGCTATCCGTTTCATCGTTGAAGTTGCTTGGCAGGCACATTTCGTAACAAATATGTTCATCCAGCCAACAGCTGAAGAACTTGAAAACTTCGAGCCAGATTTCGTTGTATACAACGCTTCCAAAGCTAAAGTTGAAAACTATAAAGAATTAGGCCTGAACTCTGAAACAGCTGTAATGTTCAACATCACAACTAAAGAGCAGGTTATCGTAAACACATGGTACGGCGGAGAAATGAAGAAAGGTATGTTCTCTATGATGAACTACTTCCTTCCACTGAAAGGCATGGCTTCCATGCACTGCTCTGCAAACACAGATATGAACGGCGAAAACACAGCTATCTTCTTCGGTCTTTCCGGAACAGGTAAAACTACTCTTTCCACAGACCCGAAACGTCTCCTGATCGGTGATGACGAGCATGGCTGGGATGACAACGGCGTATTCAACTTCGAAGGCGGATGCTACGCTAAAGTTATCAACCTTGACAAAGAATCTGAGCCGGACATCTACAATGCAATCAAACGTAACGCTCTTCTTGAGAACGTAACACTTGATGCTGAAGGCAAGATTGATTTCGCAGATAAGAGTGTAACAGAGAATACTCGTGTATCTTATCCGATCAACCACATTGAAAACATCGTTCGCCCGATCTCTTCTGCACCGGCAGCTAAGAACGTAATCTTCCTGTCCGCAGATGCTTTCGGAGTACTTCCTCCAGTATCTATCCTGACAGAAGCTCAGACTCAGTACTATTTCCTGTCTGGATTCACAGCTAAACTTGCTGGTACAGAGCGTGGAATCACAGAGCCTACACCTACATTCTCTGCTTGCTTCGGACAGGCATTCCTTGAACTGCATCCGACAAAATACGCAGAAGAACTTGTTAAGAAAATGGAAAAGAGCGGAGCAAAAGCTTACCTGGTTAACACAGGATGGAACGGAACAGGAAAACGTATCTCCATCAAAGATACTCGTGGTATCATCGATGCAATCCTTAACGGAGATATCCTTAACGCTCCTACTAAGAAGATTCCATTCTTCGATTTCGAAGTTCCTACAGAGCTTAACGGCGTAGACACAGGTATCCTTGATCCTCGTGACACATATGCTGACGCTTCTGAATGGGAAGAAAAAGCGAAAGATCTTGCTGGAAGATTCATCAAGAACTTCGCTAAATATGAAGGAAATGCAGCTGGTAAAGCACTTGTTGCAGCTGGTCCTCAGTTATAATTATAATTGCTGAATTAAAGTTAATTATAATTAAATTATAATTTTATTGTCCAAATGAGTACGAAAGGGATGCGAGTAATTCGCATCCCTTTTTCATGTTGTTTCGGTGGTCAAGCGGATATTCGCAATCCGCTTCGCTACAGGGCTCTGAGTTTTTCTGCCACTTTCTCATATGCGGGTACCGGAACGTGATATTCTTCTCCCATTCTTACTACTTCGTAAACTAATCCGTCAATTTCGGACTGTTTTCCTGCCATGATATCCCGCTGCATGGAAGTGGTTGCTTCCGGTGCGAGGTTGGAAAGGATTTTTAAATTTACTTCTGCCATATCTTTCTGGAAAGGAACTCCCATGGCTTCTGCAAGTGCTGCGATTTCTTTTACCATGGTCTTAAAAAGTTCTCTGGCTTCGCCTTCTTTCTGGAAATCTGCGGCAGTTGCGTGGTAATAGAGTCCTGCTGCCCCGATCGGGGATACATAGGAAAATTTCTCCAGTGCTTCACGGCGGATGTTTTCCGAAAGAGTCCCGTCGATATGACTGTCACAGAGGTCTTTCTGAATCTCTTTCAGTTCCGGTCGGAATTCTGCTTTGTCTCTTACGCCGAATACAATGTGCAGGATCTGTCCATGCTGGAGAAGTTTTCCCGGTTCTTTAATGTTGGCAGAAACATAGATGCAGCCGTCTGTTACCAGAAGATCCGGCAGTTCTTTCTGCATTTTTCCACCTGTTCCATATATATTCAACACTGGAATTACGATAGTATTTTTCCTGGCAATGCGTTTGATAAACGGAATCGTTTCCTGTAAGGAATAGCCTTTTACGCAGACAAAAATTACGTCCGGATGCTCTGCATAATGCTCCATATCTGTAGCAGGAATGCTTATGTTTTCCTCTGTTTTATCCCACATTTTCTCCAATGTAAGACCCTGTTTCTGGATCTTTTTCAGGTGTTCGCCTCTCGCGATCAGGGTTACGTCCTTGCCTGCTTTTTTCATATAATATCCGGTAACACCACCGGTTCCTCCGGCTCCAATGATTAAGTATTTCATATTTATTTTCTGCCCCGCTTTCATTGTTTTGATTCTTATATCATAGCACAATTACAATTTTTCTTCAGTATATTTTATGCATTACGCTGACATAATTTTGCATTGACAGTTTATTTTTTGCCCTGTAATATCAATGGTATCAATATCAGAATATATTACGCAGGAAAAGTATTAAGATGGAACGATATCTGGAATTTAGAATAGATGAACAAACTACAGAACTTAAAATGGAAGCATTTCTGAAAAAGAATGCAGGACTTACAAAACGGCAGATCAGCCAGGCGAAGTTTCGACCGGACGGGATTACCAGAAACGGAGTTCGCTGTCGTGTAACTGAGACAATATATCCAGGCGATGTGATCTGCGTTTGTCTGGAGGAAGCCGGGACTGCTTCTACGCATCTTGAAAATTATAATGACGGAATCAGAAGTAAGGATTTGTCGGATTTCCATTCCAACAGAGCTTCAGCTCCAGTTTCCGAAACTTCTTTTTCTCTGAATATTTTATATGAAGATACGGATATTCTGGCGGTTGATAAACCGGCAGGAATGGTTACGCATCCAACGGGAATGCATTATACAGACAGCCTCTCCAATCTTGTTGCCGGTTACTTTCGAGAGAAAAATGAACAGGTCTGTGTCCGCCCGGTGGGGCGGCTGGATCAGGAGACTTCCGGGATTGTGGTTTTTGCCAAAAATCAGGTAGCAGCTTCAAGGCTTCAATCTGTAAAATCTCCATGCAAAATTCACAAGCAATATCTTGCCGCTGTATCCGATACTTTGCCTGTAGATATGCCTGGTGTCTGGCATACCTTAGATTTACCGCTGATGCAGGACCCGGAGAATCATCTGAAAATGAAAACTACTGCTGATCTTTCCTTACATTCATCTGCATTATCGGGAAAAATCAAAACAGCAGTTACTCATTATCATACTCTTTTTTCCAGTCAGGACTGGTCGCTTATCACACTTAAGCTGGATACCGGACGTACCCACCAGATCCGTGTCCATATGGCATCCACAGGACATCCTTTGCTTGGAGATACTCTTTATCATTCAGACGATAAAATATCTTCCTGTGCTTCCTTTTCCAGGGCAGCCCTTCATGCATGGAAAGTTTCTTTTCAGCATCCTTTCAGAGATGAAATGCTCCTTCTGGAAGCACCATTACCTTTCGATTTTCGTGAACTGGTTTCACTTTCAGGGTCTGATCTGTTGTCTATTTAAGCTTCAAATTCTTTGATCAGATTTACCATTTCAATGGCACTGAGTGCACAGTCATAGCCTTTATTTCCTGCTTTTGTACCTGCGCGTTCAATTGCCTGCTCGATGTTTTCTGTGGTAAGTACTCCGAATAATACCGGAACTCCTGTTTCCAGTGATACTGATGCAATCCCTTTGGAAACCTCGTTACATACATAATCATAATGACTGGTATTTCCACGAATTACAGCACCGACACAGATTACAGCATCATATTTCCCACTTCTTGCCATTTTAGACGCAATCAGAGGAATTTCAAAAGCTCCCGGTACCCATGCCACCTGAATATCTTCTTCTTTTACATTGTGTCGTGTCAGTCCATCCATTGCACCGCCTACCAGTTTAGAGGTAATAAATTCATTGAAACGTGCTGCTACAATTCCTACTTTCATTCCTTCTGATACTAATTTTCCTTCTAATGTTTTCATTTTTTTAGTCCTTTCATCTGTAAATTTATATTTTTAACCTATACAGGTTTTTTTCAAAAATCGTCCTCTTTGCCACGCAGTTCTACACGGAATAACTGCTCGGCAGTTTATCAAAAAGAGCCTGCACTCTTATTTAATACTTCAGAATATGCCCCATCCGTAATTGTTTTGTTTTAAGATAGCGCAGATCATATGCTGTGGCATTCATCTGGATCGGAACTCTCTGATTGATCCTGATTCCAAATTCCTCCAACTGATAAACCTTATCCGGATTATTTGTCAGCAGGCGCAGCTCTTTTACTCCCAGATTTCTCAGAATCTGCGCACCAATATAGTACTCTCTTTCATCCCCCGCAAATCCAAGTGCCAGATTTGCTTCCAGTGTATCCATGCCCTGTTCCTGAAGTTCATAGGCACGAAGTTTATTGATCAGTCCGATTCCTCTTCCTTCCTGTCTCATATAAAGAAGTATTCCCCTTCCCTCTTCCTCAATCTGAGACATAGCTGCAGCAAACTGCTGTCCGCAGTCGCAACGCTGAGATCCAAAAACATCTCCTGTCAGACACTCCGAATGCACACGACACAGTACATTTTTTCCGTCTCCGATTTCACCTTTTACCAGAGCCACATGATGTTCACCATTAAGACGGTTTACAAATCCATATGCCATAAATTCTCCATATTTGGTAGGCATTTTTGTAGTTGTCACGCGATCCACCAGAACATCATGGCATTTACGGTAGTTCTGAATATCTTTGATCGTTATGAATTTCAGATTCCACTTTACGGCAAGCTCCCGCAGCTCAGAGGTCCGCATCATAGTACCGTCTTCTCTCATAATTTCACAGCAAAGCCCACACTGTTTTAACCCTGCAAGTCTGCAGAGATCTACCGTTGCTTCTGTATGTCCATTTCTTTCCAGTACACCATTCTTCTTTGCCAGAAGCGGAAACATATGTCCGGGACGTCTGAAATCTTCGGGTTTTGCATTCTCATCCACGCATTTCATGGCAGTAACAGATCGTTCCGCTGCGGAGATTCCTGTACTGGTACTGATATGATCTACAGAAACCGTAAAAGCAGTTTCATGATTATCAGAATTTTCCTCTACCATCTGTGGAAACTGCAGTTTTCTGGCATATTCCTCTGACATCGGCATGCAGATAAGTCCCTTTCCATGAGTAGCCATAAAGTTAATGTTTTCTGTTGTGGCAAACTCTGCCGCACAGATAAAATCTCCTTCATTTTCTCTGTCCGGATCATCCGTTACCAGAATAATTTTTCCATTCCGAAGTTCTTCCAGAGCTTCTTCTACTGAATCAAATCCGTTCATTTTTTCTCTCCTTATGCAATGTATTTTTCTGATACAATATATTTTTCTGTTGTTAAGAGGGCAAAATCATTCGTATTGGCTGCTTATCTGGTTCGTGTCAGGCAGATAAAACATCCACTGTACAGTTCTGCATCAATCGAATAACCGCTTTGTGATTAATTCTGTCAAAAGCCATACTTATTCAGAAAATCCCGTGTAATATTACTTTTTGTCGGCTGTTCTTTCACAGGTGTTATTAATTTCTCCACGTATTTTCCAATAATATCTGTCTCAAGATTAACCATATCCCCCTCTTTACGTTCTCCGAGAACTGTAATCTTTACTGTATGAGGAATTGCAGAGATAGAAAAATCTTTTTCCGAAACTTTTGCCACTGTAAGGCTGATTCCATCAATTGTTACAGAACCTTTTATGACTATATATTTCATGATCTGGTCTGAGGACTGAATCGTGTACCATACAGCATTATCATCTCTGTGGATTTTTGTAATTCTTCCCGTTCCATCTACATGCCCTGCAACAATATGTCCTCCGAATCTTCCATTTGCCGGCATTGCCCTTTCCAAGTTTACATGCTGCCCCGGTGAAAGCTGAATCAGCGCAGAACGGTTCAATGTCTCGTGCATCACATCTGCCATAAAACCATTTTCCAGACATGCAGTTACAGTAAGGCAGATTCCATTTACAGCTACGCTGTCTCCTGTTTTCAGGTCATCCAGTATTTTCTCTGCCTGTATCGTAAATACCGCTGAATTTGCTCCTTTTTTTATTTTTTTTACAGTTCCCAGTTCTTCAACAATTCCCGTAAACATTTCTCTTCACCTCACTCTCTATTAGAAAATCATCTCCCAGTCTGATCATTTCGCTGTTTTTTAATAATACTGCACTGACAGGATCAGGAAATCCTTTTCCTTCCACCGGCGTCTTTGCTTCTTCGCCTCCAAAAAGTTTGGGTGCTATATAGGTCTGAACTTTCTGAACAATACCGCTTTCCAGTGCTGACCAGTTTAAAGAACCTCCTCCTTCCAGCAAGATACTGTCTATCTTTGCAGCTCCCAGAAGTTCCATTAATCTGTTTAAATCTATGTGTCCGTTTTTCTCCGGAACATACAGAACCTGGCATCCCAGTTCTTCATAATTCTTTATCTTCTGCTGATCTTTACTGCTGCTTGCAATGATTGTAGGAATTGTCGCTGCTGTTCTTACAATCTTAGATGTCAGTGGTGTTCTCAGATGGGAATCGCAGATAATACGCACAGGATTTCTGCTGTTTTCCAGTCTGCAGGTAAGCATCGGATCATCTGCCAGCACAGTTCCCACCCCAACCATAATTCCTGTATATTTCAGTCGCTGTTTCTGTACATGAATTCTGGCAGCTTCTCCTGTCACCCATTTGGATTCTCCTGTATAAGCGGCAATTTTTCCATCCATAGTCATTGCATATTTCATGACCACATACGGTTTTTTATTTTGGATGTAATAAAAAAATGCTTCATTCAATTTATCACACTCTTCTTTTAAAATATTTTCTGTTACTTCAATTCCATGATCCTTCAAAATCCGGATTCCTTTTCCTGCAACCAGTGGATTAGGATCTGATGATCCGATGATCACGCGTCTGATTCCGGCCTCCAGGATTGCATTCACGCATGGAGGCTGTTTTCCATAATGGCAGCAGGGTTCTAAAGTAACATATATAGATGCTCCTTCGGGTTCTTCCGTACATGCTGCCAGAGCTTCTCTCTCCGCATGGAGTTCACCGTATTTTCTGTGATATCCCTGACCAATGATCCTTCCGTTTTTAACGATCACAGCACCTACCATCGGATTAGGTGCTGTAAAACCCATTCCTTTTTGCGCCAGTTCCAAAGCCATTTTCATGTACTGCCTGTCCTGTTCCATATCCGTTATATTTTTCAACCCATCATCTCCTGCTCTTTTATAACAATTCCATAAAATAAAGCCCCGGTGTTTTTTCAACATCCAGGGCTTGGTAATTAATATTTGATATGAATTATCTTCCGATGAATCTGACTCTTTATTTCATCACTGAAATCACTTTAATTGATATAAAAAAGCTCTGGAATAAATTAATTATTCCAGAGCAGTCAGCTTTCACAGATCAGTTAATTCTTCTGTATCTCTACTGTTATCCTCTTTCATCCAGACTGTACTGTCGGCTTCGGAATCGCACCGAATCATGCCTTATGGCTCGTGGGCTTTACCACCGGTAGGGAATTGCACCCTGCCCTGAAGATCTTATTTTATTTTTATCAGCAATTTATACGATTTACCTTGCTTATGTCTGACAGTATACTCTCAACTTTTATCTCTGTCAAGATTTTTTTCAGGAAAGTAATCCTCTTACCATATCTGCATTAAATGTCACACCTGTCAGGTGATCTACTTCAATCTGATACAGGGCATTGGCTGCGATATGCTCTGCTGCCTGTTCCAGATCACGAATACCGCTTGTATTTTTATGCAATTCAACGATGGCATTCAGACCCTCTTCTGTTACTACGCATTCTTCTGCCTTGAGGCTCATGCGTTTCAGAACTTTCGGAAGAACATATTTGGAGAAGATGATCTTCTTCTCTTCTGATGTATAATCCGGGATATCGATCACTGCAAAACGGGACATAAGAGGTGCGCTGATCTGGGATTTATCGTTTGCCGTAGCAATGGGATAAACGCCCACTGTGGGCACCATACATTCCATATAGTTATCTGTAAATCCAAGGTTGTCAAGCAGAGTAAGAAGTACGTCTGCAGGATTTCCGTTGCCCTTACCTGACGCTGCTTTATCAAGCTCGTTGATAATAAATACAAGGTTGGATTCTCCTGCTGCTGAGAAAGCTTCCATGATGATTCCGGGCTTTGCGTTTGCATAGATTCTGGAACTTCCTGTAAGCTGTTCCGGATCATTGATGGAACTCATGTCCAGAGTTGTCCAAGGCAGTTTCAGAATACGGGCAACTGCGTATGCAATCTGGGATTTACCTGTACCTGCAGGGCCTACAAGGAGAAGTCCGTATGCAGGAAGTGTATGGGTACGGTTAATCTGGATGATGGTTTCAATGATACGCTGCTTTACAGATTCCATTCCGTAGAGTTCCTCATCAAGAATCCTGCGGGCTTCCTGAGGATCAATTGCTTCAAAGTAGTTATTCTTCCACTGAATGTTCATCATAATGGACAGTGCACGTTGAGCGTGGCGTCTCTCTTCCGGAGATACCTCATGAGAGCGGGCAACTGCAAGGTTTCTTCGAGCCCAGAGACGAATATTATCCGGCAGAGTTCTTCCGGCACAAGTCATAAAGTCAGTGATGCTCTGAATGCTTGTCAGCTTCATCTCGTCCCCTGTTTCTTCCTCATCTTCATCCTCAACAATCTCTGCAGGTGCACTGCTTGCAAGAAGTCTCTCGATCATAAACTGAAGAAATCCGTCCTCTGCGGAAAGTTTCGTGCCGCCCCCAAAAGCAGTTTCACGAATCTTATAAACTGCATAACCATTCTCTTTATTCCCTCCTGAAAGGCGCACATTGATATGATTCTCCCCAAGCCATTTCAGAAGACTTACAAATCTTGAATCAATACTGATGATATCTGCACTGAAAACGCCGTCATCCTCTTTAAATTCAAAGGATGTACGTTTGATTGGATTAGTAAAAATACCGCAGGAATGATGTTTCCACTGACGGCTGCTGTTATCCAGAATCATGATCGGTTTCTCAGGGGAAGTCTCCTTTTCATTAGACTGGAAAGTAGTGTAGGTACATTCAGACTGTACACCTGGTTTCTTGTCTGAAGCACCGCTGAAATCAAATACTGGCATGGTAAATACTCCTTTTATTTTATCCTTAATCAGTGTGTAATTTTTTATGTACAACTCTTTATTATTCTAGCAGAATCTTTTCTTTTAATCAATTCTGTAAATGTATTTATTGCATAATTATTCAAGAAATTATATCGTTAATGTTCACTCCGTTCACAGTAACATTATATCCTCATTTATTCCACCAAAATCATTGACGGTAACATCCGCAGGCTTTATAATAGGGATAACTGAGAATTTCCAGATATTCTCTGGAAAATCGGAATTTACTTTTAGGAGAGCAAAATGAGCAAAATTATTTTAACCGGTGACCGTCCAACCGGCCGCCTTCATGTTGGACATTATGTTGGTTCATTATCCGAGCGTGTTCGTTTACAGAACTCCGGCTTATATGATGAAATTTATATTATGATTGCTGATGCACAGGCATTAACAGATAACGCAGAACACCCTGAGAAAGTTCGCCAGAATATCCTTCAGGTTGCACTGGATTACCTTGCATGTGGTATTGATCCTGAGAAATCCACAATCTTTATCCAGTCTATGGTTCCGGAGCTTACAGAACTCACTTTCTACTATATGAATCTTGTGACTGTAGCACGTGTACAGCGTAACCCAACTGTTAAATCTGAGATTCAGATGCGTAATTTTGAAGCCAGCATTCCTGTTGGATTTTTCTGTTATCCGATCAGCCAGGCAGCAGATATCACTGCATTCCGTGCTACTACTGTTCCGGTTGGAGAGGATCAGCTTCCGATGCTTGAACAGTGTAAGGAAATCGTACACAAGTTCAATACTGTTTATGGCGAAACTCTGACAGAACCAGAGATCATTCTTCCATCCAATAAAGCCTGCTTACGTCTGCCAGGTATCGATGGCAAAGCAAAAATGAGCAAATCTCTCGGAAACTGCATCTATCTTGCTGATGAAGAGGCAGATGTCAAGAAGAAAGTTATGTCCATGTTTACTGATCCGAATCATCTTCGTGTGGAAGACCCTGGCCGTGTGGAAGGAAACCCGGTATTTATCTATCTGGATGCTTTCTGCAAACCGGAATATTTCGCAGAATTCCTGCCAGAATATCAGAACCTGGATGAACTGAAAGCTCACTATACACGTGGCGGTCTGGGTGATGTTAAAGTTAAGAAATTCCTGAACAAAGTACTTCAGGCAGAGCTTTCTCCAATCCGCGAAAGACGTAAACATTGGGAACAGCATCTCGATGATGTATATGATATTCTCAAAGAAGGAAGTAAAGTTGCTGAGGCAAAAGCTGCTCAGACACTTCATGATGTACGTTCTGCTATGCAGATCAACTACTTTGACGATAATAGCCTGATTAAATAATTTCCCAGGATATAAAACAGGTTCAGATACAAAATATATTATTCGTGTCTGAACCTGTTCTTTGCTTAGCATTATTTTATTACTATTTTTCTAAATCCAGTTGTTTCTTTACAGATTTTCTCCGTTTCTTTTTTTCCTCATAGAGAGCTTTATCGGCATCTTTCAGTTCATCTGAGATTGCCAGTCCGCTACTGCATGTAACTATCGTGTATCCCACTGATAATTCCACATAATACGCTTTATCGGAATTCTCATTAAATGCTGCACTTTTCTTCTGGATCAGTCTACGAATCCTCTGTCCATCCTCAGCATTTCCGGGAAGCATTGCGCAGAATTCATCTCCGCCGATTCTTCCTATGATACCATTTTCTCCCACCACAGATTTTAAAGTCTCAGCACATTTTTTAATGGCAAAATCGCCTTCTATATGTCCAAAAGAATCATTGATTTCCTTCAGGTGGTCCAGATCTGCAAACAGGATCAGCATCTCTTTTCCATCATTTTTTCTATTCATCTGAACTGCCTTTTCCATAAGTCCCCGGCGGTTCATACAGCCTGTTAATGCATCAGATTCCGACAGAAAGTTAAGGACTTCATTCTTTTCCCTGACTTCTCTGACCAGAGCTTCGAGTTTCTGCTGCATCCTTTTTTGCTCTTTCGACATCTGATACATACGCAGCATATTTCCAATCTGCCTGCTAATAAGATAAAATAAAGCCAGATTGGCAGGATTAATTTCCGCTGCCAGAACACCATATTGCATTTCTCCGGAAAAGAGACAAAGAATCGTCGCTACATAATTTTCGTTGTCTTTCTTTCTGCATATAACTCTTCCGTCCCTTGAATAATCCGTAGACACTTCCGGACGTTCATTCTCTTTATATGAAATAATCTGCTGTCCTATCTGATATGCAGCCAGATACATCTTATCTGGGCATTTCCATTCCTCATCTCTGTAATGAGCTACCGGTTCTTTAAAAATATAAAGATACGATGCTTTTGCGCTCAACGCGTTTAGCTTCACAAGTGCACGTCTATACATCTCCTGCTCATCATTCATATGACATAGCATATCTTTGGAAATCAGAGGAACAAACCAGCTTTCCTGTTGAAAAATACTGAAATGCTCTTTTTCACTTTTAATACTGTATGCCACAATCTTATCATTTAAGAGTCTCTTTCTCAGAAGTAAATTCTGAATGATCGTTCTGTCTGGCTTATCTTTTCGCAATTCTACCTGAATACATTCATCAACAAATTGATCCAGCACTTTCATAAAAGAATGTCCATTGAGCAGTCCGCCGAGTTCACTGTCAAACAATTTCTGCAGACCTCTCTTTATATTCTCTTCACTATCCGAAGTTCTGAAATCCACACTTAAAAGCAAACTCAGATAATCCCGTATTCTGCCCTTCAATTCTTTATTTGAATTGGCCGGAAGAACTTCCTTCAGCATACTGTCCAGATAACTCTCCACAATCGCTGTCCAATGAGTTTCTTTTCCAAGAATTGAAGTTTCCTCATAAGAATTTCTGTCTACTGAACATCCACATGACTCACGAATTCTTACACTCGCCGAAACTACCACAGAGTGGCATTTCTTTCCCTTGCACAATTCTACCGCGCCGATTATTGCCATATACCCCATATCAAAAGCATTCTGCAATACAGTTGTCAATGGCGGATTCATTGTCTCGGCAAGTTCCCAGTCATCAAAACCAGTAATCGCAATGTCCTTTCCGACAATCAATCCTCTTTTATTACATTCTCTATATGCAGTCTCTGCCATAACATCATTTGCACAGATCATTGCTTCCATGTCAGGATATGCATCCAATAAATGATTTACCTGTTTCTGCACACATGATGAATAATCTCCATAAGCAATCCGCTCCGGTCCAAACGGGATTTCATATTTCTCCATCACATCATATACCGCCTGCCTGCGTTCCCTGGCGTCTGTATTTCCATGAGGTCCCGCAAGATAGGTAAAATTTCTATACCCATGGTCCTTTACCAGATGTTCTGCTATGGCATACATTCCATTATAATTGTCCGTAATAATGGATGTAGATGTTCCTGTTTTGTCCCTTTCTTCGAGAAGAACACGTGGCTTATCTCTATATTTCTCCAGAAAAGTTGCACTCTCTTTTTCATCCAGAAAAATACATAATGATCCATATGCGATTACCAGCACATCCAGGTCCGCAAATGCCTGATAATCATATGCGGCATTAAACTGGTAGTCATAATCATCCTCCACATCTTCTCCAAAATATGATTTATAATAATAGCTGCTGTGAATTCCAAGGAATAATATAACATTGACATCCATCGACTGTGCTGCATGAAAAATCCCCTGCATTAGATCCATCGTATGCGGTGAATTTGCATTTCCTATCATCACACCAATTGTATATCTCTTCTTCACAACTTTTGGCTTCCTTTCAAAAAGCTTTGATTTGTATATTATTTTATAATATTTTTGGTTCCCATTCAATATATTTTAGCTATTTCTGTCAAAAATAAATGCATTGTATTTTCTATTCGTTTCCTATACAATATTTTTATATCATAAGATAAGAAATGTTGTTGCTGTTCACATCATTCTCAGTAATACAACACTTTTCTTATCTGTCAGAAAGGAGTTATTTAGCGTTATGCAATTTACATTTCCAAATTATTATAAAGAATTCTCCTGCATTGCCGGTGCCTGTCCGGACACCTGCTGTGCAGGGTGGCAAATCGTTATTGATGATAAAACTTTGAAAAAATATCAGCACTTTAAAGGTCCGTTCCGTAACCGCTTACATAACGATATCGACTGGAAAGAACATGTTTTCCGACAGTATGATCGTCGCTGTGCATTTCTGAATGAAGATAATCTGTGTGATATTTATACAGAAGCAGGACCAAAAATGTTCTGCAAAACATGCAGAAATTATCCCAGACATATTGAAGAATTTGAGGGGTTACGCGAGATTTCCCTGTCACTTTCCTGCCCGGAAGCCGCAAGGATCCTTCTGTCTCAGAAAGATAAAGTAAATTTTATAACCAGGGAAAAAGAAACTCGTGAAGAAGTCTATGATGATTTTGATTATCTCCTGTTTACTGCATTGATGGATACGAGGGATATGCTGATAGCTATCATTCAGGACAGGACAATTCCTATGCAGAAGCGTCTGTGGAAAATACTTGCGATCGCACATGATTTTCAGCTGTGCGTAGATAAAAATGAGCTTTTTAAATGGGAAGATATAAGGAAACGCCATAAAGATTCCGGATACGGAGAAGAATTTTGCAATAAAATTCATTTTAAAATGAATCAATATAATAAAGAAAATACCGCAAATCCTTCAATGAAAACAAATATAACTAATGTCTCAAATGTAACCGATAGTTCCTGCCGTCCAGATTATTCCTGTAAAACGAAAGAATTATTCCAACAAATGTGGCAGACGATAGTTCCTGCCATGGAAGTCCTTCGTCCTGGGTGGAGAGACTTTCTGAATGAATCTCTGACTCCTTTATATACAGGAATTTCAGATGATCCGTCCGCAAAAGTAAGTCTTTATCCATATCAGAAAAGTGAATTCGATTATTACTACCCGGACTGGCAAATTCAGGAGGAGCAGCTTCTGGTTTATTGGATCTACACTTATTTTTGTGGTGCTGTTTATGACGATGAGATTTTCGCAAAGGTAAAAATGGCTGTTGTCTGTACATTATTTATCCACGAATTATCTGTTGGAATATACCTGAAAAACAACCGTCAATTTAGTCTGGAGGAGCAGATTCAGATTTGCTACCAGTTCTCCAGAGAACTGGAGCATTCGGATCTTAATCTGAACAAATTTGAAGAATTAATGTCAGAGAATAAGATTTTTTCATTTGAAAATTTGTTAAAAATTTGCTAAAAAAACTTGCTGTACATTGGTGTTTTCCCTCTGTGCAGCAAGTTTTTATTATTTGTCCATACCAGCTTTTTTTCTGGAGTCCTCTCTGACCATATCCCGCAGACTCTTCATATATTCACTGAAACTGCACTCTTTAGTTCCGTAGGTCATCTGTAGATCATATTCCAGCGGAATCCAGGTAGAAAGATCAGCCTCATTATGCTGAATCAATGCTTCTAATTTGTCCAGAGCCTTATATATTTTTGCTTCTAAAGTTTCCAATGCCTCCATCTCAGCAAACAGTTCTTTCAAATCTGTTTTGTACAGCTCTGGCAAAGTGTCCAGCAGTTCATCCATTACAGAATTTTCATGCTCTGAATCAGCAGTAGTTTTCTCAAACGCAGGAATATCTCCTGTAATGGCTTCTCCCATGTCATGAAAGATACACATCTTGATTACCTTATCAATATCTGCCTCAGGAAATTCATCCTGCATAAAATATGCCATCATAGTAAGCCGCCAACTATGTTCTGCCACACTCTCATGCCGCCCTGAAGATGTATAAGAATGTCTGGTATTACATTTTAATCTTTCCGCTATCTTCAAAAAATCCAGAAATACTCTGCTATCCATATGTTTTCCCCTGATTATACTAACTTATCAAGAATAGAATGTCCGATTGTTCCCTCTGGCATTTTTACCTGAAAATTATCTGCAATAGTTGCCCCGATAATTGCAAATGTATCCTCTTCCTCTAACTGACCACCCTGTTCCATCTTCGGTGACCAGGAAATGAATGGTACATATTCTCTGGTATGATCTGTTCCTGTGTATGTCGGATCATTTCCATGATCTGCAGTAATAATCAGAAGATCATCAGATGTCATCTCATCCATCAGAACGCCCAGATTCTTATCAAATTTCTCGATTTCCTGTCCGTATCCTTCAGGATTTCTGCGGTGTCCCCAGAGTGCATCAAAATCTACCAGATTGGTAAAGCAAAGTCCATGGAAATCTTTCTTGCTGATTTCAATCGTCTGTTCCATTCCATGCACAGAGCTGTTAGAATGCAGTGCTTCTGTCACACCCTCTCCACAGAAAATATCATTAATTTTTCCTACACTGATCACATCGTATCCTGCATCTTTTAATGCATTCATAGCTGTTAATCCGGTTGGTTTAAGTGCATAATCATGACGGTTACTTGTACGTTTAAACTCACCTTTCTTCTTTCCAACATATGGTCTTGCGATTACACGTCCCACACGCCATTCATCTTTCATTGTAATTTCACGTGCGATTTCGCAGCAACGATAGAGGTTCTGAAGATCGAATGTCTCCTCATTTCCGCAAATCTGCAGAACTGAATCAGCAGAAGTGTATACGATCATTGCGCCTGTATTGATTTCTTCTTCGCCAAGTTCTTCAATGATTTCTGTACCGCTTGCGCTCTTATTTCCGATTACACGTTTGCCACAGCGTTTCTCAAGTTCTGCAATCAGTTCTGGCGGGAATCCTGTATCTGTAAAAGTCTTAAACGGTTTCTCTGTCTTGATTCCCATCATCTCCCAGTGACCTGTCATAGTATCTTTTCCATTGCTGGCCTCACTGACACGCATAAAACGTCCCATCGGATTCTCTACCTTCTCCATTTTACCTGCCTGATGAAGATTTACCATTCCCAATTTCTGCAGATTCGGAATATCCAGACTTCCCATACGTTCCAGAATATGTCCGAAAGTATCTACACCCTTATCTCCAAATTTCTCTGAATCAGGCATCGCCCCAATTCCCAGTGAATCCAGAACGATCACGAATATTCTCTTATATTTCTCCATTTCACCATATCCTTTCTTTTTTATTTTACAACTAAGTAAGCCCCCACTTTATTCGCAAAAGTAATCTTTTACAAGCAGGGACTTTCTCTGTCTATTTTTTATCTATATCATATCATAATTTTATGTTTCAGGCTATCATAATCTTAATTTTTTTGATAAACCTAATAAAAAATTTATCGTTTCTGATTTACTCTGCTAATCATCGTTATCAGGTGTTCTGCGCAGCTTCTTATTTCTTCTTCTGTAAGTTTTCCTTCTTTATATGCCTGTAGGATGTTCTTATCATCGTCTGGATTTCCAGGCATGATGATGTCATTTCCTGCTGCCGCACATTTCCATGGAGTACTTCCATCCTCCGGCACTGTTGTGTTCCAGTCTGACATAATGGCGCCGTCAAATCCCCATTCCTTTCTGGCAACTGTTACACATAAATCTTTACTGTTTGCTGCATGCACTCCATTCACCAGATTATAAGATGTCATAATGGAAACCGGATTTCCTTCTTTTACTGCAATTTCAAATCCACGAAGATAAATTTCCCTGAGTGCACGTTCTGATACACGGGAATCTACACCCATACGGTTATCTTCCTGATTATTACATGCAAAATGCTTGATCGTTACTCCACATCCCGGTTTGCTTTGCACACCACGTGTTACTGCTGCCGCTAACATTCCTGTAAGATACGGATCTTCTGAATAGTACTCGTAATTTCTTCCGCATAACGGATTTCTGTGAATATTCATTCCCGGTGCCAGCCAGAGATTCACATGGAATTCTTCCATTTCTTCTGCAATTGCTTTTCCAAACTTCGTCATAAGCTCTGTATCCCATGTCTGAGCCAGTGCTGTTCCTACCGGAAAAGCTGTACAATACTGATAATAAGTATCTGCATTTTCATGATATACTCCCGGCTCCAGGATTCCATTTTCCAGAGATCCAAGAACGCCCATTTCATAAATGCTGTCGGTTTCTTTATTTACCTGATACCACTGTCTGAGACGAATACCGGCAGGACCATCAGCCATAACAAGTGACGGGACTCCACATTCTTCCAGTGCGCCACTGGTTTCTCCAGCAGAACCTGGTACGCGGATTCCAGCTGCTCCTAAAGTACTGATATTCTCTGAAATTTTTCCATAAAGTAGTGGAATCAGTTCTTCAGCGGATTTCTCTGCTATCTTTGAAAGGACTTTTTTATATTCATTGGTGAGAGATCCTTTATTTTTCTCTACATCGTTAGTTTTCTCAGAAGGTGTCGACAGACAACGCGGTTTAAAAAGATATCGTGGTACCTGTGCCAGTTTCTCCTCTTTCTGATATTGTATAAGTTTTTCCTGCATTTCTTCAGACAGATGAATACAATCCAGTTTCTCCTGCAATGGGCAGATTTCATCCAGCTGTTCAAGTTCTTCATAATCTGGAACTTCCAAAATCGCAGCAAATTCTAAATTATCTGAGTTGTTTCCAAGCATAAGGCCATAGCTGCCTTTTTCCATTATCCAGGTATGTGAATCCTCATTGAAAGATGCCAGTTGTTTTTCCTGTATTTCTATGATAAGTGTCTGTGTTTCCCCAGGCTGCAGAAGTCTGGTTTTGGCAAATCCCACTAATCTCTTATATTCTTTTTCAAAATCTGTTCGTGGAAATGTGGTATAAATCTGCACTACTTCTTTACCGGCATATTTATTTCCTGTATTTGTAACCTGCACCTCTGTTCTGATCTTGCTTTCCTCAATCTTCAGTCCACAACATTTAATCTCAAAGGAAGTATAAGAAAGACCAAAACCAAATGGAAACAGCGGCTTTTTCCCGAAACTGTCAAAATACCTGTAACCTACAAAAATCCCTTCTTTATATTCCTCTTTTTCCAGATTTCCATTCAGATATCCATATTCTTCAGAAGACGGATAATCCTCATAATGTCTTGCCCAGGTTGTCGTCAGTTTACCACTTGGTACTTCTTTTCCCAGAAGTACATCCGCCAATGCATCGCCGCCTTCCTGACCCAGCTGGGAAATATTAAGAATTCCTTTTATATTATGTGTCTGTTCCAGAATTTCAGTCAATTCTACCGGGCCGCCGGCATTAAGAATAAGAATCACCGGCTTATTCATTTCTGCAAAATAGCGTAAATCAGCGGCTTCCCTTGTGCTCAGATAATAATCACCTTTCACTTTTCGGCGGTCTTTTCCTTCTCCTGAAATACGACTGATCACATAAATTATAGCTTCAGCCTGACAGATATCTTCTTCTCGAACCTCGCGTCCCAATGGCATCTCGAACGGATTATCTGCATAGGCATCAAAAGGATTGTCTACTTTTTTTGCCTCTTCCAGAACTTTTTCTTTCCATGCTTCCCTTGCCTGCTCATAACGATTGTGATAATCGCTGATCCAGTCTTTGCTTACAATTTTTACACCGGCTTCTTTTAACCCCTGATAGATTGAAACGTTTTTTCTGTTATTAACATCTCCCGAACCAATTCCGCCTTTTACTGTTTTTTCTGCCCCACATCCAAGGACTGCTACTGCTATATTCTTTTTTAATGGCAAAATTCCTTCATTTTTCAGCAAGACAATTCCCTCTGCCGCTGCTTTTCTTGCAAGCCTTCCATGAAGTACTTCTCTTTCAGATGGCAGTTCCTGTCTGATTCCACTGTAAATCCATTTTTTCATAAATTTAGATACTCCTGTTTTATAAAATATTGTTCTTTTCTAAAATTTGTTTGAAAATACTATCCGATAATGGCAGATTCCCATGAAAAGAACCTCCATAGCATTCTCTCTACGGAGGTTCTTCTTTTTATTTATGAAGATTCTATTTATTTTCTTATTCTTTTTATTCCTTTACACCGCCAAGTGTAACACCTGCAATAATATATTTAGATAAAAGCAGATATACTATAATGATCGGTACGATGGCCACTGTGATCATCATGTAAATTTTACCCATGTCAAAGTTCATATAGTCAGCTCCTCGCAGGGTTGCGATCAGAATCGGCACTGTCATTTTATTCTTTGACTGAATGATCAAAGCCGGAACGAAGTAATTGTTCCAGGATCCTACAAATGTAAAGATTGCCTGTACCGCTACTGCCGGTTTCATAATCGGAAGTACAATACTGTTAAAGGTTCTAAACTCTCCGGAACCATCAATTCTTGCCGCTTCCACAAGGGATAAAGGAAGAGAAGACTGAAGGTAACTATACATAAAGTAAAATACTGCAGGAGATGCAATAGATGGAATGATCAGCGGAAGTAAAGAGTCATACATTCCCATCTTTGTGATCAGTCGTAAAAATCCCATTGCTGTTACCTGTGTAGGCATAACAAGAATTGCCATAATAAAGGTAAAAGCTGCTTTCTTCATTTTAAAATCATAAGCATATAGACCATAAGCTGTCAAAGAAGAAAAATATGTACAAAGTGCAGCACTGCAGGAAGATACAACAACACTGTTAAGAATACCGCGGAACATCGGGAAACTTCCGTCATTTGCCACATTCTTCAGATTCTCAAGAAAATATTTTCCGGGAAGTGCTGAAAATCCTTTCTGCAGATCCGCATGGGAACGTGTTGCATTTACAATCAGAATGTAAAAGAAAAACAGACACAGGAAGGATAAAAAGATCAGCACAAGATGAACAAAAATACTGCGCACACGACCTGATGTATTTGATTTCATAGTTTATCTCCTCCTTCTTTCTTCTTTTGCTTTTTTCTTTGCAGCTTTCTTGGAACCATCCGGGTCTGTGTCATTTGTCATCTTATATACAATCATACATAAAATACCGCTGACAATAAACAGATATACGGACAGTGCACCTGCCATACCATAGTTCTTGCTCTTTAAGTGGCTGTTCAGGAACATGATCAGAGTCATAGATGTACGGTCTGGATTTCCCTGTCCGTTTGTGAGAATCTGAGGAACATCAAACATCTGAAGACCACCAATAACAGAAGTGATCAGTGTATAGGCAAGAATCGGACGGATCAGTGGCAATGTAATATAAAAGAATCGTTTAACACTACTACATCCATCCAGCTCAGATGCTTCAAAAATATCCATACTGATACCCATAACTGCTGCCATCAGCATAATCGTTGTATTTCCAAACCACATCAAAAAGTTCATAAAACCAACCAGAGATCTTGTACCTAGTACAGAACCCATAAAATCTATTGGCGCTTCGATCCATCCTAACGACATCAGGATAGAGTTAATCGGTCCGTTTGTAGAAAACATGGTGAAGAATAATAATGCAAACGCAGAAGCCATGATCAAGTTTGGAAGATAAATAACTACCTTAAAAAACTGCTGTCCACGAATTTTCAGACGGGCATCTGTAAACCAGCATGCCAGAACCAAAGCAACCAGAATCTGTGGCACAAATCCGATCAGCCACAGAATCAATGTATTGGCTCCATATTTGAACATATCTGATTTCAGCAGACTCAGATAATTGGCCATTCCAATGAAATTTGGTCCAATCTCTTTAATTCCTGAACGATAATATTCATAAAAACTGTATCGTACAGTATCTACCAGAGGAATCAAAGAAAAGATGATAAAGGTTACGAAAAATGGGAGAATAAAGATGTATCCCCACTTTGCATAGCTGATGCTTTTCTTTTTTTTCATATTTCAGCATTCCTTCCCTTACATATTTGTGCCAGACACACATCTTTTTCATGTGTGTCTGGCAAACACAAGTGCTTATATAGAACTTTTGTAATCAATGAGGTTTTTTATTCTGCCCAGTTAATCTCCTGGATTTCCGGATAACGCTCTTTGATTGCTGTCTCAAAGTTTGCTTTTGCTTTGTCAAAGTCTACCTGAGCCTGGAAATAATCGCTGAAAGCATTCTGAATCAGTTCTACGCAGCCCTGATCATAAGCAGAAAGTGGTGCCATTTTGATATTCTCTGCAACTGGTGCAAAGTATTCAAATGGATTCTGTCCGCCAAGGAATTCAGATGCAAAGTTGTCATCTGTTGCAGCTTCCTGCATACCGCTCTTTGTGTTTGTAAAGTCAGAGTAATCTTTTGAAATCTTTAATAAATTATCTTTGTTACCTGTCAGCGCAAGAATGATATCTTTTGCATGTTCCGGATTATCAGTTCCTGTTGCTGCGTGGATATAAGAACCGCCCCAGTTATATTCCTGCGGTGGGTTTGTAACTGCCCATTCTCCATTATCTCCATCCCAGTTTGGACTTAATGTAAAGTCGATTCCCCATGCCGGGAAGAGGAATGCAAATACTTTGGATTCTGATCCCATACATTTGTTCCAGTCATCATTCCACTGACCTTTTACAGTTTTGTTCAGATATCCTGCATCCAGCCATTCCTTGGAATCTTTAATCCAGTTCATAATCTGAGGGTCTACATTAATAGTAGTTGAACCATCTTCTACCCATGGCTGTGAAATGCTGTTTCCGTACAATCTGAATGTATCTGCATAAGATGCAAATGTATAATATCCTTTTGCTTTCAGTTCTTCAGCAGTAGCTTTTGCTGTATCCCAGTCTTTCATTTTTTCTCCTACTTCTGCAGGATCATCTGTTCCGAATACATCTTTTGCGATGTCACGTCTATATACAAGAAGTCCAGGGCAGCACTGCCATGTAGAACCTCTCTGTACTCCATCTGCATCAGATGCTGTTACTCTTGTAAAATCATACTGATCTGCAAGATCTTTGTCCGGATCAATGCCAAGATCAGTCAGAGACATTGCTACATCTGCTTCTGCATCTGTATATTTATATACATAGTCTGTTTCTGATAAGAAAATATCTACTTTATCATCTGCAGATGCATCTGCCTGATTCATTAACGCTTCATCAAGTTTCTGCTGGTAAACACCATCCTGGTTTGGATTTATGATCCAGTGAATTTCTGTTCCGTCCTTTAATGTTGTCACTGTTCCATCTTTGGAAGTTTCCTGTACTTCCGGATATACTGCTTCCAGACGCTGGCGGAATTCATCATTCCATGAATAAATATTAATTACTTTTCCTTCTTCATCTGCGCGTACGATTGATGCGGTTCCTCCCATAGTACCTGCGATTACGGCTGCTGTAAGTAAAACAGCCACTGTTTTCTTTTTCATTAGAAAATCCTCCTTTATTATTTTCTCTGTAACTGTTTAGTACCTTCTTCAGTTACCTTTTCTTTGTGAGTTTCTCACCTCACCTTGTGCACTGAATTATAGCTGAAGCGGCTTTTAGGGTATATTATAATTTCCAACAAAATGTCAGATTCATGACCTCAATGTGTTTATTTTTAATATTATTGTTTTCTTTTCCTGTAGGCAAACAGAATACAATCTTATCCTTTAATTAGGAAACTTCTCATGATTGCATTATATGTTTCTTTAAATAACTGCAATTTATGTCATGATTCTGATACTTTATACATATTTCTTATTTCTGTAAAATTTTATATCCGCTATAATTTCCGTACAAACAATCATGGAAGGAGAAAAAAGTTGAAACATCTTAAGTTTATTGACAATCATGGGAGCTTCTGCGTAAACAGACCTGAAAATACCAGCTATCTTTATTTTCCTCTTGCATCAGAAGCAGGTCTTAAAAGCTCCGTTACACCGCTGCTTGGCGGCGATAGCAAGATTAACCAGGATACATTCCTGTTAGAGCCAGTTAGTTCCGAAAATCTTCACAACAATCGTTCTTCCAGGAACTTCTGGATTGTAAAAGAAGGATGCTCTCCTTATTCAGTAACAGGTTCTTCTGCTCATCAGGAAGCTGAACGTTTTACCCCAGATCAGGAGGACAGCGAACTTACCGCTGGACTTATGTGGCAGACTCTGGAAAGAACATCTGACAAATTGAAACTTTCATCTTCTGTCACTTCTTTTATACCTGTAAATGACAATGTAGAAATTATGTACGTAACAATTAAAAATCAGGGCGATGTGCCACAGAATCTTACCACATATGGTGCGATTCCCATCTATGGCAGAAGTGCCGATAACATTCGTGACCACCGAAATGTTACATCCATGCTGCATAGAATAGAAACAACAAAACATGGTATCCATGTATGCCCTACCATGTCCTTTGATGAGCGCGGTCATCAGCCTAATCACAAAATTTACTATGTAAATGGCTGTTCCGGAAAGGGAGACGCCCCTGTTTCCTATTATCCAACTGTAGAAGATTTTATCGGTGAGGGTGGCACTTATACACATCCCCGTGCAGTATCAGAAGGATATCAAGGAGTTCCTGCCTATAGTTATGCTGCGGGAAAAGAAGCGATGGGAGCTTTGCGTTTCTCCTCTTTTACTCTTGCCCCTGATGAATCAGCAGATTTTATCTTACTATCCGGTATTGCAGATGATAAATCTGAGATTGAACATGTTTATGAAAAATACAATACTTCAGACAAGGTGTTACATGCACTGAAGGAAACCAGAATTCACTGGAAAAAACAGGTAAATGTAGATTTTCATACACAGAATCCTGATTTTGACAATTACATGAAATGGGTAAGTTTTCAGCCATTCCTCCGCCGTTTATTTGGCTGTTCTTTCCTCCCACATCATGATTACGGTCGTGGCGGACGAGGATGGCGTGATTTGTGGCAGGACTGCCTCTCTCTTTTGCTGATGGATCCACAGAATGTTGGCACCATGATTGAAAAAAATTATGGCGGAGTCCGAATTGATGGTACAAACGCAACTATCATTGGAGATGGTGATGGAAATTTTATTGCAGACAGAAATGGAATCGCACGTGTATGGATGGATCATGCACTCTGGCCATTGATCACCACAAAACTCTATATTGATCAGACCGGTGACATTGAAATCCTCAAGAAACAAGTACCTTATTTCAAAGATACCCAGGCAATGCGAGGTACAGAAATAGACACTCTCTGGAACGATGAATACGGAAACAAACAGCTTACCGAAGATAAAAAGATATATACCGGCAGCATTCTGGAACATCTTCTGATTCAGCAGCTCACAGCATTCTATGAAGTAGGTGACCATAATGTTTACCGTCTGCGAGGCGCAGACTGGAATGATGCTCTGGATATGGCAGCTGAAAAGGGAGAAAGTGTTGCCTTTACCTGTGCTTATGCCGGTAATCTTCGAATTCTCGCTTCCCTGTTACATCTCATGGAATCTGCTACCGGAGGAAACAGCATTCCATTATTAGAGGAGATTCAGATTTTGTTAAATGACCAGGTTGATATGTTTGATAACGTATCTCAAAAGAAGGAAATTCTGGCAGAATACTCCAAAAGCTGCAGACATAATCTCAGCGGAAAACAAAAAGAATACTCTCTTTCTGCTCTTGCCATGAACCTGCTTCAGAAAGCCAGCTGGATCACAGAACATATCCGTTCTCAGGAATGGATCAATCTCAACGACACTGAAGGATGGTATAACAGCTACTACGACAATCATGGACGATCCGTAGAGGGATTTTACGAGGGCCAGGTGCGTATGATGCTCACAGGCCAGGTATTTTCTATTATGGGAAATGTTGCTACCGATGAGCAAATCAGAAAAATCATACAGAGTGCAGACCACTACCTCTACAAAAAAGAAATTGGCGGTTATCGTCTGAATACAGATTTTCATGAACTAAAATTTGATATGGGTCGTATGTTTGGCTTTGCCTACGGGGAAAAAGAAAACGGTGCTGTATTCTCTCATATGGCAGTAATGTATGCTAATGCCTTATACCAGAGGGGCTTCGCAAAAGAAGGATGGAAAGTGTTGAAATCCCTGTCTGACACAGCCCTTGATTTTGATACCAGCCATATTTATCCGGGAATCCCTGAATATTTCCGTTCAGACGGTCGTGGAATGTATCATTATCTGACCGGTGCTGCAAGCTGGTATCTGCTGACTATGATCACAGAAGTATTTGGTGTCAGCGGAGTTTCCGGAAATCTCCTTGTCCGCCCGAAACTTCTGGCTGAACAATTTGATGAAAACGCTATGGCATCTGTTTCTGTTACTTTTGCAGGAAAACAATTCCTTGTAAACTATAGCAACCCTGCCAGAAAAGATTATGGTTTCTATCATATTTCTTACGCTGACTGTGATCATACTCCACTGGAAATCACAGAAGATTCCAATATTGTGATTTCAAGAGAATTTATCGAAAAACTTTCTTCTGACGTTCATGAGATCACAGTAATGCTTGCTTAATTATTTTTCTTATTAATGAAAAGAAAGGACTTGTTATATATGAAATACGGATATTTTGACAATGAAAACCGCGAATATGTAATCACTAACCCAGCTACTCCTGCACCATGGGTAAACTATCTGGGTTCACCGGAATATGGTGCGATTATTTCTAATAATGCAGGTGGATACAGTTTCGCCAAATCAGGAGCGAATGGACGTATCCTGCGCTATGTATTCAATAACTTTGACCAGCCGGGACGTTATATTTACATTCGTGATGATAACACCCTTGATTTCTGGTCTGCTTCCTGGCAGCCTGTAGGAAAAGATCTTTCCGTATATAAAAATGAATGCCGTCATGGAATCGGCTATACAAAAATCTCTGCCAACTACAGCAATATTCATTCAGAAGCACTTTATTATGTACCTCTCGGAAAAAGCCATGAGGTCTGGGCATTGTCTGTAACAAATAATTCCGGTCAGGAAAGGCACCTGACACTCAGCGGATATGCCGAGTTTACTAATCACAGTAACTATGAACAAGATCAGGTTAATTTACAGTATTCCCTGTTTATCTCCCGTACTTTGTTTGAAGAAAATAGAATCACACAGCAGATTCATGGAAATCTGGACGCAATTCCTGAAGATGAGAAAGTAGACGAAAAGAATGTAACAGAACGATTTTTCGGACTTTCCGGAGCTGATGTTTCTTCTTACTGTGGTGATAAGACAGCATTTCTCGGAAATTATCATGGATATGGAAATCCTATCGGAATTCTTTCCGGTAATCTTGGTAATAAAACCAGCTATAACGAAAATTCCTGTGGCGCACTCTCCTGTAAGGTCACTCTGGCACCAGGTGAATCAAAGACTATTGTTTTTCTTCTTGGCATGAAGCCATCCAGCGAAGCAGAAAGCTTAATAAAAGAATATGAAAATCCGGTCGTAACCGTAGCTGAAGAATTAAAACTCTTAAAAGAAGACTGGAATAAGAAACTGGATAATCTTAAGGTAACTACTCCGAGTCCGGAATTTAACACTATGATCAATACATGGAATGCCTATAACTGCTTTATGACTTTTATCTGGTCACGTGCCGCCTCTTTTATTTATTGCGGTCTCAGAAATGGATATGGATACAGAGACACTGTGCAGGATATCCAGGGAATCATTCACCTCGCTCCGGAAATGGCACTGAAAAAAATCCGTTTCATGTTATCTGCACAGGTTGATAACGGAGGTGGACTTCCACTTGTCAAATTTACACATAATCCTGGAAAAGAAGATACTCCTGACGATGCTTCTTATGTACAGGAAACCGGACATCCGGCTTATCGCGCTGACGATGCCTTATGGATTTTCCCAACTGTGTACAAATATATTGCAGAAACAGGAAACACCGCATTTCTGGATGAAGTCATTCCATTTGCTAACAAAGAAGAAGCTACTGTCTATGAACATCTGAAACGTGCAGTTGCCTTTTCTCTTAATCATCTGGGACCTCATGGAATGCCGGCTGGTCTTTACGCAGACTGGAACGATTGTCTTCGTCTGGGTGCAAATGGAGAATCTTCATTTGTTGCTTTACAGTTCTATTACGCAATGACTATTCTGAAAATCTTTGCAGAGTACAAACAGGACACTGAATATGTACAATATCTTGAAAAGACTCAGCAGGATTTCGGTGAGAAAATTCAGAATCTCTGCTGGGATCATGACCGTTTTGTGCGCGGATATACAGAAGCAGGTGAAAGAATCGGTGAAGCTGCTGCCATAGAAGCAAATATGTGGCTGAATCCCCAGAGTTGGGCTGTCATCAGTGGTCTTGCTACTCCTGAGCAGGGTGACACAGCACTGAATAATGTATATGAGAGACTCAATACAGAATATGGCGCAATTCTTATGGATCCGCCTTATCATGCCCACGCATTTGACGGTGCGCTGGCGGTTATTTATAATCAGGGCACAAAAGAAAACTCTGGTATTTTCTCTCAGTCTCAGGGCTGGCTGATTCTTGCAGAAGCTCTCCGCGGCCATGGAGAACGTGCTTTTACATATTTTATGGAAAATGCTCCTGCTGCTCAGAATGATCATGCAGAAATCCGCCGTCTCGAACCATATTGCTATGGTCAGTTTACAGAAGGAAAGGCAAGTGAACATTTCGGACGCTCTCACGTACACTGGCTGACAGGAACTGCGTCTACAGTTATGGTAGGATGTGTTGAGGGTATTCTTGGACTGCGCCCGGATCTAAAAGGCCTTCGCCTGTCCCCTTCTGTTCCAAAAAACTGGAAACATTTTGAAATTGAAAAAGTTTTCCGCGGAAAACAACTTCATATTTCCGTTGAAAACCCTAATGGTAAAGAATCCGGCTGTAGCAGTCTGATTCTGAATGGTCAGAAATTAACTGATAATTATATTCCGGAAGAACTTCTTCAGGATAAAAATGAAATCATACTGACACTTTAACTAAATCAGGCAAGTAACAAAACAAGCGGTTATCTGCAAGATAACCGCTTATTTTTATTCTTTTTATGATAATTTTATTTCTTTTTCTATATCCCAGTGAACCATATAATGCTTATCTCTATATTTCCTCGGTGTCATTCCTACTACTTCACGAAACTGCTGAATAAAATGACTCTGTGACGAAAAAGAAAGGCGATTTGCAATTTCGATCACTGAATAATCACTATATTGCAAAAGATTCTTTGCCATTTCTATCTTCTGTCTGCGGATATAGGCACTGACAGATACTCCTGTTTCTTTCTTAAACAGTCTGGAAAGATAACTTGCAGATACTCCAAGCGAATCAGCAAGGTCCTCTATCGTAATACGTTCTTTAATATGAGAATAAATGTATTCTTTACTTGCGTTGATATGCTTGGAATAGGTATTATCCTTGAAATATCTCCGCATTTTTTCTGCATAATCCATTACCATTGCATCATGAAGACTCTGAACTTCTTCTACTGTATGTACGTCATCAAGCTTCTGAATATAAAAATCACTCAGCCGAAATGCCTGTTCCATTTCCATTCCATTCTGTTTACAGATTCTGGTTATCATTGCCGTAGTTATCACAAAATGATATTTCATATTTGTGACCGCATTTCTGGACAAGATTCCCACACCTTCACACTCTGTAAATCTCTCTTGCTCACAGTTTTTCTTTACCGCATCTATGTCACCACTTGCAACTGCACGATAGAATAAAAATTCTTCTGTTGGTTCTCTGTGCTCAATTTCATCAAACTCATCTTCTGCTTCAAAAAGAAGCCATTCATTCTGATAACTCATATGTTTCTCCTATGCCAATGCCAGCAAATCTTTTCCTTCTTTCAGTCTCTCATAAAACTGAACATAAAAATCCTGATTCTGGTCATAAGGTTTTATATAAAATCTGTTTACTACAAAGAGATTCAGATTTCTGATCAACTCTGAATCCTCGGCATTATATATTACTTCCTGCACATCCAGCAGAAAATAATGCCAGTCATTAACAAATTTCTCATAATTTTTCAGATCTGGTGTATCAATCCATTTCTTTACTTTTATCTTGCTTCGGTTTGTTTTTGGACATTCATGAATCTGGAGAATATATTTAAATCCATTATTTTCGTAAAATCTTCCCAATGGAAATAATCTACAGAATCCCGGTCTTATGGCGTGGATACTGCAACGGCCCTGGCTGTTAAGAAATACACACTGTTCTTTCTCTCCTGTCATCCGAAGATGCGGAAGAATATTGCCATCTGTCACTCCCAGCTCCAGACATTCCTGTAAAAGTTGCTCGACTGGTTTCTTCAAACCGATTGACAATCTGTGTACATCAAATGGGTCTAAAATCACTGAATCACCCATTCCCTGGCAACAGTCACAGCATCCTTCACAATCATGGCAGTCTGCTTTTACCATATCATTGGAATCATATAATTTTCCATCTGAAATTTCTTCCAGTGTCTGTTCTCTGCGCATAATTTATGTTTTTTCCTTTCACGCAAATAGCTATTTTATTTCTTTTATTTCTTTTCCTTCTATAGCCAATAAAGCGAAAATTCATACTCTATTGTTTATTATTTTATAAGGAAAACAGCAAATCTAATTCAGTTAAAAGTCTTCCAGACCACTGACACCCCAGTCAGAGGCAAGGTCTTTCATTCCCTCCAGTACTTCCTCTCTGGAATATCCGTTGTCATCCAGGAAATCTCCGTCCATATCATTCAGATACAGATAAAAGGTCAATGCCAATTCCAGATAATCTACATTCTCCTCTACCATACCCTCATACAATTCATTTTCCGCCTCATTAATTTTGCCTTCTTCTGCAAGTTTCATTACAGATGCAAAAAGCTTATCTGCATCCGTATAATCTGCTTCATTTTCAGGTAACGTATAATTTGGCTGCTGTTCATGAAGCAAAAGCTTCGCAATTAATCTTCCTACATCCTGAATATTTCTTATCATGTGGTCATCCTGTACTGCCATGTCTGTTCCATCCTTTCACTTTTTTGATTTATATATTTTCATATCTTTTAGACACGAAATTACACTCTGTTTAGTGTCTATATCCTGTATGATATCATCAGTCTAATTTCAATCCTGCAAGTGCCTGCGCAAATGCGTTATTTACTGGTTCTTTTGCTTCTTTTTGCTGTTGTCTCATATATTTTTGGACATCGCGCTTATTAACTCCTGCACCTTCCTTTTCCCGTCTTGCCTGAAAAGCGGAGAGTTTTTCTTTATATCCGCAAGCACAGATAAATGTCTCTTCTTTGCCCTTTACGTACATTTCCATACGTTTATGACATTTTGGACAGCGGGCATTGGTCGTTCTGGAAACTGTTTCTTTGTATCCACATTCTCTGTCCTGGCATACCAGCATCTTTGCATTCTTTCCATTCACTGCGAGAAGTTTCTTACCGCAGTTCGGACAGATTTTATTTGTGAGATTATCATGGTGGAACGTTCCCTGTCCGGTTTTAATCTCATCCACGATATCGCAGGTATAGTTTCTGATTTCTTTCAGGAATGTCTCCTGTTTCATTTTACCTTTGGCAATATTTCCAAGTTTCATCTCCCAGTCTGCTGTCAGTTCTGGTTTGCGAAGTTCCTCAGGTACCAATTCCAGAAGCTGTTTTGCTTTAGAAGTCAGATATATTTCTTTTCCTTTTTTCTCCATCATGAAACTGTTAAACAGCTTCTCAATGATATCAGCTCTCGTTGCAACAGTTCCAAGGCCACCGGTCTCACCGAGAGTCTTTACCGCTTTCGCATCATGGCTTTCCATAAAGCGTACCGGGTTCTCCATAGCCGCAAGCAGGGTTGCTTCTGTAAATCTTGCAGGTGGTTTTGTTTTTCCTATATTTACAGACACATTCTCTATACGCAGTTTTTCGCCCTTTTTCATCTGCGGAAGTTTCTGATCTTTCAGCTTCTGAGAATTGTCCGATATATCTGCGTCTTCCTCATCTGTGTCTGTGTCCGTATTTTCGTACACTTCTTTCCATCCTGCACTTTTTACAACTTTACCACTGGCGGCAAAGAGTTCTCCTGCTGCCAATCCTTCCATACTTACCTGCTCATAAATAAATGGCGGATAAAGTACACTTAAGAATCTGCGGACAACCATATCATAAATCTTACGTTCTTCATTTGTCATATGGTCAAGCTGCACAAACTGCTCCGTAGGGATAATTGCATGATGATCACTAACCTTTTTATCGTCCACAAAATTTCCATTGGCACGAATAGGCTGATTCAGCAATAGACCTGCCAGCTTTCTGTATGGACCGACTGCACACGCCTTCAGTCTTTCTTTGATCGTAGGCACAATGTCTTTACCGATATATCTGGAATCTGTTCTTGGGTAAGTAAGAACTTTATGATTCTCATACAGACGCTGCATGATGTTTAAGGTCTGTTTTGCTGAATACCCATATCTCTGATTTGCTTCCCTCTGTAACGTAGTCAGGTCATATAAGCCCGGAGCATATGTTTTCTTCTCTTTGCTGGTCACGGAAGAGATTTCCAGTGTATGATTACGGACTGCAGCGGAAATTTCTTCCACTCTCTCTTTATTAAAAGTTCTGAAACTTTTACTCTTCGGTTCTTTCCACGTCCAGGTAACATCTCCTGCTTTTACAGAAAGGCCATAATATTCTTTTGGTCTGAATGAACGGATCTCTTCCTCCCTTTTTGCAATCATGGCAAGTGTAGGAGTCTGCACACGTCCACAGGATAGCTGGGCATTATACTTACATGTCAGTGCCCTGGTTCCATTCATTCCCACAAGCCAGTCTGCTTCTGCCCTCGCTACTGCCGCTCTATACAGATTATCGTACTCATGTCCGTTTTTCAGATTTGTAAAGCCTTCTTTGATAGCTTTATCTGTAACTGAAGAAATCCACAGTCTGCGGATTGGTTTGTGGCAGTCTGATTTATCAAGAATCCATCGTGCTACCAGTTCTCCTTCTCTTCCTGCATCTGTGGCTATGATAATATCTTTGATATCTTTCCTGTAAAGCTGTGTTTTCACTGCATTGTACTGTTTACCGGTCTGTCGGATCACAACCAGTTTCATTCGATCCGGCATCATGGGAAGTGTGGACATCTCCCATTTTGTATACTTTTTGTCGTATTCTTCCGGATCAGCAAGGGTAACCAGATGTCCCAGTGCCCAGGTAACCACATATTCTTTTCCTTCCAGTGTTCCATTGCCTTTCTGGCTGCAGTGAAGTACCCTGGCAATGTCTCTGGCTACGGAAGGTTTCTCTGCTATTACTAATGATTTCATAAAATAATTTTTATTCTCCTTATAAAAATCTACAGTCAGGGTTTTTAATATCCCTGACCGCTGATTTTTCTTTTATATAAAGTATAGCATAGATAAATATGTGATTCCAGTTCTTCTTATCTAAATTTGGTAAATCTATAGAACGCTTCCCTTTTTCTATATATTTATCATATCTCACCATAAAAAATACGAAGCAATTTCTAATCTTATTTCATATCAATTTTGTATCCTACTCCACGCACTGTTTCCACCAGTTCTCCTGCAGTTCCCAGTTTCTGTCTCAGTGTTCTGATATGTACATCAACGGTTCTGCTTTCTCCGTCAAATTCATATCCCCATACCTGATTTAAGAGCTGTGTTCTGGAAAGAACAGTTCCGCTGTTTTTCAGGAGCAGGCATAATACTTCGTATTCTTTCAAAGTCAGATTCACATTCTGTTTATCTACCGTTGCAATATGTCTGGCAGGGCAGACATAGAGATTTCCAATCTGATATTCTTCTGCACCGTCATCTTCTGTTCTTCTAAGTAAGGCACGAATCCTTGAGATCAGTTCCATCATTCGAAATGGTTTCGGGATATAATCATCGGCGCCGCTGTCCAGACCTACTACTGTGTCATATTCACTGCTTTTTGCAGTCAGCATAATAATCGGAAGTTTACGTGTATCCGGACGTACACGCAATTTCTTTAATATGGAAATACCGTCTTCCTCCGGGAGCATTACATCCAAAAGCAACAATGCGGGCTGTTCTTTTTCCAGTGCTCTCCAGAAAAGGGAAGGTCTCTCAAAACCTTTTGCCTCAAAGCCCTGACTTTTTAATGTATAAATCACCAGTTCACGAATACTCTCGTCATCTTCCACCAAATATATCATTTTTTGTTCTCCATTTACTATTATTTTTCTGAATCAGGTAAATTTCTGATTTGATTAATCTCAGTATAATCGTGTGCCGTAAAATCTTTGTCCTGCTTTATGTTAAAACTTTGTAAAATATGTTACCGTTCACTACGTGCCCGGCAACACGCTTCGCGATGCACAGAATTTATACTAATCGTATAAATTCGCGCGGTATGTCTCAGGTTTTCTGTTGCCAAGCATCCGTAAGAAGCTGCCAGTGGCAGGGTCTGTTGGGGGCCTTCCCCCACCAAAATGTCGGTAT